>BNJV01001104.1_pt1 | contig 99351 bp, 122 predicted proteins | sample 8540591 | NCBI WGS metagenome assembly BNJV01 (sample SAMD00202457, study PRJDB9452) | human saliva metagenome | host: Homo sapiens | reverse complement strand
GAACCGGCTGCGACCGGCGTGAACATTAAGGTTTGACGTTAATGAGCCCCAAACTTTGGTTTGGGGCTCATTTTTAACGAATTTGGGCCCAAAAAAGGTAAAAAAATGCGTTTAGTTGGTGTATTCATTTTGAAAATGAGCTGTTTTGGCGTAATCAGTAAAAGAAATAGTTAAAACTTTTTCGTCTTTCCTGGGCAAACATAAAGATAAAAAATTGAACTAAATTTCTCCATCCCCAACTAAACGCATTTTTTACCGCTTTGGCTCTCAAAAACGGCGATTTTCCAAGTTCAGTGAAGATTTTGCTTATAAAACGAATGAAATATGCAATATCGTGCATATTGACGTTACTGACCGCGAAAAATACGTATCGTTATGGTGACAGCATCGCAAAATGCCGTGTGTCGCGCATTCTGGCACATACTCCATACCCGCTCGCGCCCACAGTACGCCGTCTACCTGCGGTTCTTCTACCACGCCTGCGACTCGTCCGCCGTAGCATGCGGTTCGTCCGCCCGTCGCGGTTCGCCCGTCCGTCGCGCGCCACCCGCCCGCTACAGCTGCTTGACGCTCTTGCGCGAAACTACAGTCGTATGGAGCTGCGAAATACAGGGCGCGTAATGCGCGTCGGTCGTCTGATCAACGAGTCGTTTAACTGCGATTTCTCCCATTTCGTGCTTGGGAACGTGTACGGAGGTAAGCGAAGGCTGAATTAGCTTGCAGATGCGGTCGTCGTCAAAACCCACAACCGAGACATCGCCTGGAACATCAATGTCCAGCTCACGTAGGGCGCGGACAACGGTGGCTGCCAGACTATCGCTCTCGCAGAAAAACGCGGTAGGCAGCGAGTCGCGCTTCTGTTCCAGCCAATCAACCAGTTGGCGATAGGCCTCCTCGGGCGCCGAGTCGACAAGCACGCGGTTGTTCTCGTCAAACGGGAATCGCATGTCGTCCAGCACGCGGCGCATGCCATGCTCACGCAGGGGATAGTTCTTGCAGCGCTCCACGTGGCCGACGTACCCGATAACCTCGTGGCCGTGCTCAACCAGCAGGGTACACGCGCGATACGCAGCGGTTTCGTTGGCAGTGACAACGCAGTCAAACGGCAGCTTGTCGCTCCAACTGTCCACAATCACCAGCGGCAGACTGAACTCTTCCAGCAAGGAAAACTGATCGTCGGAGACAATCTCGGTGGCGAGAAGAACGACGCCAGCTCCCTCGTTTTGTTCCAGCTCTGCAATGTTTTTTCTGCTAGTAACGGGGTCGGGGAGGTCCAGCGTTACCATCGCCGACGGCAGTCCAAGCCTGCGAGCAGCGCGTTCGATGCCGGTATAAACACCTGCTTGAAAGGCGCTTTCGTCGACGATGTGGCCGTTGACGCGTGCAATCGCAAAAATGATGCGAGAAATCTGAGCCGAGCGGCTGTACCCAAGGCGCGCAATGGCCTCCAGAATGATGTGGGTTGCCTTGGCTCCGACGTTGCCTTTTTTTCGTTGAGGACATTAGAGACGGTTGCAGGAGAGTAGCCTGTTTCAGCAGCTACATCGCGGATGCTTACCCTTGTCATGGCGTCCCCCTCAAACGTCAAATAAACAATTCAACAAATACGTTAAAAACGTTTTACCTGCAAGTACTTCATAAAACTAATATATCCACTATATAAAAGTTGTATAGATAAAACAACGTGGACAATCTTGTTTAATTTGTTTACAATACCAACGTTAAGTGTTTAGTAGCCGAGAAACCCGGACAATAAACAGGTAACATCGGCACATCGGTTGATGTCGCCAGCGAAGCCGCCAGCGCGGCAGTCGTTCGCAGCACGCGACCGCACGGTAGCCGTTCGCAACACGGCAGCTAGCAGCGCATCAACCACATATCAGGGCGAGAAATCTCGTTCTGTCTCGAAGGAGAAGACATGAAAAAGGTAGTCGTAGCTTGTGGTTCCGGTATCGCAACCTCTACTGCTGTTGAGGCAAAGGTCAAGGATCTTCTCGATTCCAACGGCCTTGCTGGAACTTACAACATTGTTAAGTGCTCCATTGGCGAGGCAGTCAGCCAGTGCGCAGACGCAGACATCCTCATTGCAACTACTGAGGCACCTGCAAGCATTACCTGCCCATATGTCAGCGGCGTTCCTTTCCTTACCACCATTGGTAAGGCAGCTGCTGAGCAGCAGATTCTTGACATCCTCAAGTAAGTAGTTCGGTAATTTACACCCGCTCGCCAACGGCTGTTTGCCAACGGCGGCGGGTGTTTGTTTTTGTTCGAAAGAAGGTAAGTGTGGAAGTAGTAATTTCATTCTTCTCGTTCCTTCAGGGCCTTGGTGTTGCAGTCATGATGCCAATCATCCTGACCATCATCGGTTGCGCTCTGGGAGCAGGCTTTGGTAAGAGCCTCAAGGCTGGCCTTATGGTCGGCGTTGGCTTTATCGGCCTTAACCTCGTCATCAACCAGCTGTTTGGCACCGCAATTGGACCTGCAGTTCAGGAGATGATTCACCGCTTTGGTCTGACCCTCAACGTCATCGACGTCGGTTGGCCAGCAGGTGCAGCAATTGCACTCGGCACCACCATTGGTCTGGTTATCATTCCTTTGGCACTCATCGTTAACCTGCTTCTTGTCCTGGTTAACTTCACCCAGACGGTCAACGTCGACATCTGGAACTACTGGCACTACGCATTCGTTGGCTCCCTTGTTGCAAACGTTACCAACAACATCATGCTTGGCTTCGCTGCAGCAATCATCGACGAGGTCATCCTGCTTGTTCTTGCTGACGCAACCGCAAAGGACGTCCAGAAGGCACTCAACATGCCAGGCGTTTCTATCTCCCAGGGCTTCTCGCTTGCTTACGCACCTGTTGCTATGGGCCTGAACTGGCTGATCGATAAGATCCCTGGCGTTCGCGACATCGACATCGACGTCGAGTCCATGCAGAAGCGCTTTGGCGTCTTCGGCGAGCCACTGTTCATCGGCACCGTTATTGGCCTCATCATCGGCTGCGTTGCATACTTCGACGCTGCTGACATTGCAGGCTCCATCACCAAGATCCTGACCATCGGCGTCACCCTTGGCTCCGTTCTGATTCTCATCCCTCGTATGGCAGCTCTCCTGATGGAAGGCCTCCTGCCAATCTCCGAGGCAGCTTCTAACTTTATCCAGCAGCGCGTTAAGAACCGCGGCAACATCTGGATTGGCCTCGACTCTGCAGTTGCAGTTGGTCACCCAGTAACCCTGTCTCTGGCTCTTATCTGCATTCCACTGATGGTTCTGTTTGCACTTCTGCTTCAGCCAGTTGGCAACCAGACTCTGCCATTTGTCGACCTTGCTGCTGGCACCTACATGCTCGCAGTCGCAGTACCTGTCTGCAAGGGTAACGGCTTCCGCGGCCTGATCATCGGTATTGTTTCCGTTATCATCGGTCTGCTGATCTCCACCGCTCTTGCTCCACTCATCACACAGTCTGCAACTCAGGCTGGCTTCGACATCGCAGCTGCAGTTGGTAGCACCGGCGTCGCTGGTTCTTCCCTGATCACCGTTCTTTCCGACGGCGGCAGCCCACTGTCCGGCCTGTTTGTCCTGTTCTCCAGCATCAACCCAATTGTTGGCGTTGTAGTAACCGGCGCAATCGCTTGCGCACTTGCTGTGTGGAACCGCAGCCGCATCCTCAAGGAAGCTGCTGCAATGCACGAGGCTCAGGAGGCTTAGTCCCGTCCCGAGCAGGCCTCGTTGCCTACAAAACATCGCAAGGAGGCTCGTCCAGGTTCCACTTGGCGGGCCTCTCTGTTTACCGCTTGATTCCAAAGGCGAGAAACCATGTCCATCTCAAAGTCCACTTCAACCAGCAAGCGCTCGTCGGCCGACGACCGCGCCGCGACCCACACCGACACCGCAGCCGCGACCGCGACCGCAGCCGCGACCAGCGCTGACGCCGCGACCAAGCCGGTCACGTACACATACGACCGCCGACGCTACCTCATCGACGTGCTGCTGCCCAACTACGTCTCGATAGTGGTGCTCATTGCGGCAGTTGTGTTGTTTGCGCTCGGGTTTATCCGCTGGTTGATGCTCTTTCTGGTTGTGGTTTGCCTGTACTCGATTCTCAACGCGTTTCTCGCGCATGCCTATCCTGAGCAGGTTATTCTCGCCCCAGACTCAATTACATTTGTAACGGGTAAACACAAATCAACCTACAAGTTGTCCCAGATCACGCAGATTCGCGTGCGAGAGGCCCCGCAAGGACTGCGCTCGTACGTACGCATCAACAAGGCCACGCCGCTGCAGGGTCGCTTCTACCTGACCTGCGGCGATATGACTGATGCGCAGGGCAACGACGCCCGAGAGGTCTACAAGCTGCTACTCGACCTCGAGGCAAAACTAGATCCCAACGGACTGCGCGTGCGAGCGCGCCGCCAGCAACAGAAAGGGGAGTAGCAATGGCTACAACCGACGCTGAGCTCCTAAAGCCCGAGCTTGTTTTCTTTGACATTGAGGCTAAGGACGCCTTTGAGCTGTTTGACCAGCTCGAGACCCGCCTGAGCAACCTCGGCTACATCAAGAACACCTGGAAAGACGCCATTTCAACTCGCGAGAAGAACTATCCAACCGGACTCGCTTTTTCCTGCAGGTGAGATCGCAATTCCACACACCGATCCCGTCAACCTTGAGAAGCCTTACATCGCAATCGTGAAGCCATCCAGCCCAATCAACTTTGAGCCAATGGGCGGCGACGGCGACACTGTTCCAGCAAAACTCGTCATTAACCTGGGCATTATGCGTGACGGCGGCCAGGTGGAGATGCTTCAGAGCCTGATGGGCATCTTCATGGACGAGGCAAAGTCCGCCGACGTCTTTGGCCAGACCACCGCAGAAGGTATGGTCGCCGCGTTCTCCAAGTACCTCTCCGAGTAGCGCGACCAGCGCGGGCAGCGCGCGCAACCGGCTGCGACCGGCGCGAATGGGCACAGACGCGACCAGTGCGAACACTGCGGCGAACGTCCGCGAAATTGAAATTTGCACGTTAATGAGCCCCAAACTTTAGTTTGGGGCTCATTTTTGGCGAATTTGGGCCCAAAAAGGTAAAAAATGCGTTTAGTTGGTGTATTCATTTTGAAAATGAGTTGTTTTGACTCAATTAGTAAAAGAAATAGTTAAAAACTTTTTTTCGTCTTTCCTGGGCAAACATAAAGATAAGAAATTGAACTAAATTCCTCGATCCCCAACTAAACGGGTTTTTTACCGCCTGAGCTCTCAAAAACGGCAAATTTTCGCGCTGAGGAAAAATTTTGCGTATAAAACGTATGAAATATGCAATATCGTGCATAATGGCGTCAATCCGTGGTTATAAACAGTGTTCCTTTGGTGTCAGAGTCAGACTACGCCAAGCAAATCCACTGAATTACGCGACTAGGCTGTATGCTCGCGAGCCGGAAGCAACAAAAGTGCTGTTCAACGTTAGACGCTCAGACGCAGGGAACCATCGCGTCGAGAAAACTACGCGACCATCGTTCAGGTAAATCTCCACGGTAGAGCCGTCGACAATAACACGCAGGTCAGAGAGCTGCTTTAGCTCAATAGAGCGTTGAGTTCTACCTGCAGCGGTGTCCTCGTCAATGAATTGCAAGGTAAAAATGCCCTTGGAGTTAGAAAGCACAAGCACGTCGTTGAGAGTAAGCATTCCGTCTCCAGAGATGCCAGAGATCTCAATATCTGCAGATAGTTGACCTATTTCGACAGAGCCGTCAGCGCTGAATTCCACACATTCGCGTCGTCTAGCATCAAGCTCTTTAACTGGGCGTTGCAGAATAACACCGTCCTCAGACAGCGATAGTTCTCGGGGCAGAGTAAGGTTGTGGCAGAAGCCAATACCCTCAGGATAACTATGGTAAGTCGGATCGATGATGCCCATCCATCCAATCAAAATAGTGCGTCCAGAATCATCAACGAACGTTTGAGGTGCGTAGAAGTCAAAACCGTGATCCCAGAGCACGAAGCTGTCGGTAGAAACAGTTTCAACATTGATAAGCTTCTGTCCCTCTTGAAGCGGAAAATAGCCCGACTGCCAGATATTTTGCCATTTGTCGAGAGGCTCGCTTGAAGTGTTTTCTTGCAAGTTAGCGGAATCGCTCAAGCGCGACCCCTTGGACGCACCGATGCTTGACTCCGTACCAGCACTTGGCTCCGTACTAGCGCCTTCACTTAGCCCTTGCGGACACACAGATAGAAACTCCTGGTCATCTAGCTGCACCAAAAAAGGGCATTCCCACATGTAGCCAAACGCCTCACGATGACCCAGAGCATTAGCCCCGCGTATAACCGAGTGGAGCGTCCACGACTTGCCACAATCACTGGAGTCGTAAATCAACGCCGCTCCCGAATCATGTCGTTCATCTGCGGTTTTTGCGTTACCAGCCGCAACGTCCTTCTCGCGAGTGCCTAACAGCATGCGGAGAACCCCGTCTTGCTCCCAAACCTTCGGGTCGCGCACGTGGTTTGTGCAGGTACTGGGGTAGTCGTTCGGTTTCAAAACAACGCACTTTGGCGAGAAATTCAGTCCATCTTCAGAGGTCACCATGACCTCATAGGCCTCTCGACCGACGTCAATGCCGTCGGCTTCTGGGTGTGTTTCGTCCATAACGTTGCCGGTGTAGAAGAGTCGCATGACCTCGCGGGCCGCTGCACTGCCGCGGGCGTCGTCGTTGCCGTCGCCGGCCGCCGCATCGTCACCGTGACCGCAGCCGCCGGCCGTGTTGCGCGTTTCAATCCAGGCCGAACCCGAAAACGCGCCGTCCTTATCGCAAGCTGCGTCTGGAGAAATCGCAATAGGGAGCGTCTCCCAAGAGAGCAAATCCTTACTCACAGCATGTCCCCAAAAGCGGAGCTCATTGGCAGGCCACTCGGGAGTGTACTGGTAAAACGCGTGGTAGACGGACTTAAACTGACAAAGTCCGTTGGGGTCATTCATCCAGCCCTGAGGTGGGAAGAGGTGAAATTGTGGCGTCCAAAAGTCGTTTGTCATAGCGCTCCGTCTTTCGCATTTCTTGCAATTATTATGGCATGTGCGCGCAAAGTTCGTGCAGGTAGGTTTAATTCTTTTTGAGTTGCGGTACAGTAAATGCATACAACATTCAACGCACACAGCAAGGCTGGTTAACGCCCGGACCTGCCCGCCGGCGTTCGACTCACGTCACCTTGCTCGAACAAGAGAGGACACTCATGTCTGAAACCACAACTAACCAGCTCCCCGATGTCGCCGAGCGCTTCATGCGCTACGTGCAGGTTGACTCCCAGTCCAACCCCGACAACGACGCCGTCACGCCTTCCACGCCCGCTCAGCACGAGATGGCTCGCTACCTGGGCGAAGAGCTCAAGGCGCTGGGCTGCACCGACGTCACCGTCGATGAGCACGCCTACGTCACCGGCACCTTCGCCGCATCCAAGGGCGCCGAGTCGGCTCCCGCGCTGATGCTTTGCTCGCACCTTGACTCCGTCATCGACGCGCCTGCCTCGGGCATCAAGCCGCACGTCGTCCACTACGAGGGCGGTGACCTGGTCGCCGGTGTTGTCAACGGCAAGACCATCGCTACCACCCAGGAGCAGGTCCCTGACCTCAAGGATTTCGTGGGCATGGACATCATTTGCTCCGACGGCTCCACGCTGCTTTCCGCTGACGATAAGGCCGGTGTGGCTGAGATCTGCGCCCTGCTCAAGCGCCTGGGCGACAACCCTGAACTCGCTCATCCTACGCTCAAGATTGCGTTTGTTCCTGACGAGGAGATCGGTCACGGTGCAAGCCTGCTTGACCTGGACAAACTTGGTGCAGCTTACGGCTATACCGTCGACGGAGAGGCTCTCGGCGAGTTCAACTACGAGTGCTTCAACGCAGCTCACGCCGACGTCTACTTCAAGGGCGTCATGGTTCACCCCGGCAGCGCCAAGGACGTCATGATCAACGCCATCACCGTGGCTTCCGAGTTCCAGCAGATGGTCCCCGCCTTCGAGCGCCCTGAGCACACCGAGGGCTACGAGGGCTTCTACCACCCAATCGCCATCGAGGGCTCTGCGTCCGAGGTCAAGCTCAGCTACATCGTCCGCGACCACGACGCTCAGATCTTTGCCAACCGCCAGCAGGTCTTGCAGGATATCGCCGCGTTCTTGAACAAGCGCTATGGCGAGAATACCGTCCGCGTTGAGATTCACCAGGAGTATCGCAATATGGCCGAGAAGTTCGACGGCTACGAGTTCCTGATTGATTATGCGCTTGAGGCAAATCGTGAGGTTGGTATTGAGCCTAAGCCAGTTGCCGCTCGTGGCGGTACCGATGGCGCTCAGCTTACCTTCCGCGGATTGCCATGCCCCAACATTGCTACCGGCGGATATAACGCCCACTCCGTGCGTGAGTTTGTGCCCGTGCCAAGCCTTGAGGTTACCGTTGACCTTCTGGAGAAGCTTGTCGCCAAGTTTGCTGCCCGCGGCTAGTGCCGTCGCACCCGCATCGCACGCGAGCCGCACCGCCGTGTCGCGCTCGCACTGCCCGCGACCCGCGTCGTCGCATCGCGTGCGACTACTTGACGTGCAGCTTTGCCATTCATAGCTAGATTTCTACCGTCTACGCTCCCGTTCACCCTTGTCAATAAATGGTGGACGGGAGCGTAGCATAATTAAGAGGGGTCATCGTTCTTTTTTTCGTGGGGAAAGGGAGGTCGCAATGCTCGCAGTGTTGTTTGGAATTGTTGTCGTTGCGGCACCCGTTACAGCTGCGATTTTAGAGCACTCGGGCAACGTTGGAATTTCCGAGCGCCGCCACAGCCACCACGATACCTACGTAACTCCCGCATCGCTCACACGTTCGCTCATTATTGACATGGCTTTTTGTCAGTGCAATCGCAGTTATTCTCGGCTGGCTTTGCTACGTTAATGTATTTACGCCAAACCCAGATATTGTTATGGCATTTTTTTGCGTCCTTCTCGGTTGTCATGTTTATGGCGTGGTACATCTTGAGTCGTTATAAGGTCTCGCTTTTTGATGACGAGATGGTTGTAGTGCCCTTTGTAGGCTCTGAAATTTCCATCAACTACCAGGACATTAAGCGCATGGAGTGGGTTGGTGGACGTCAGGGGTTCCGGGTTTAGAGATCTTCTAATTTTGACTTCGAATGCGTCAAAGGTGCGTCTCTCGGGTATGATTGGACTAGACCAAGTGTTGCTCAAGATTGATCGCTTTGACGTCTTGGCACATAGTTCAACTAGATAGAAGTACAATGCTGCGGCTTAGCTCTTGTCAGCGTAGAGCGTGCCAGCGTAGAGCTTGCCAGCTTGGAGCTGCTTTGACGTAGGGCTGCGTCCGCTTGGACTGCGACGCGTATCGCGTTTGCCCAGCTACGCAGCATGCAGTAACGGGGGACGTTTGTGATTAAGCTTGTTTTATCTGATATGGACAACACGCTGGTACCCTTCGGAAACAAGCGTGTGTCGGACTTCACACGCAAGGCAATCCATACGCTCCTTGAAGAAACAGATATAGCCTTTGGCCCTTGTACCGGCCGAGATTACGTTGAGCTGATGCGTCTTTTCAGCCTCGATGAGGCATGTATGCAGACAGGAGTTATGTCTACCGGCAAGCGCGTGCTGTACAAGGGCAAGACTATCTCGCTCTCTATCTTCGATCACAAAACGTTGCAGGGTGTCGCAGATGCTCTTGCTGACGAGAAGAACATGTTCTTGGTCTGCTATCCAGAGAAGACTAACCTCTTTAACCCGGCATATGTTGTCGGTCCGCTGGACAAAGACATTCTCGCCGATTACGAGCGCAAATTGGTATTTGTCTCGGGCATTGTTGATCAAGTTCCAGACGACGTCGATTTTGTCGCCGCAACAATTGCGTGTCCAGGCACGGAGGAGGACATGGAGCGCTGTCGCCAAAAGGTGGCCGCAGCTTGTCCAGACGTGTACACCATGTCGGTAGTTCCGCAGTGGTTTGACGTGCTACCCAAGGGTGTGTCCAAGCTGACTGGCTTTGAAACGCTTCTGGAAAGAACAGGTATTTCTCCAGAAGAGGTGCTTGTTTTTGGAGACGGCGAGAATGACGTTGAGATTTTAAGTAAAGTTCCGCACTCGGTGGCGGTGGCAAATGCAATTCCAGAGGTCAAGCAGGTAGCAAAGCATCACGTTGGTGCATCTGCAGACGATGGCGTTGCACATGCCCTGCTTGAGCTTGTGCGCGCAACAAAAGCAGGGGAGACTCCCCGTTTTATGATGGAGAACTAGCATGATTAAACTCATTGCATCGGACATGGACGGTACGCTTCTTGACCAGAATTCCGAGGTTCCGCCAGAGACATTTGAGCTCATCGAAGAGCTATACAAACGTGGCGTTCACTTTGTTGCAAGCTCCGGTCGTCGCTATGATACGCTGCGCTGGTTGTTTGAGCCGGTTGCAGACAAGATCGACTACGTGGCTTCCCTTGGCACGCAGGTCTATGTAGAGAACGAGGTTATTGACCGCGAGGTTTTCTCGTCAGCTTCTATTCGTAAGCTGTTTGAGTTGACGTCCGAGTTTGACTGCATTCACCTGGTAGTTTATGACCGCACGCATACGTATTTGCTGGATGATCAGAGCTCGTTTGTGCGCGAGCTGGACAAAGACCTGCCTAACGCTGAGCGCGTGTTTGATCCACCTTCACCTGACATCAGTATCATCAAGGCTGCTATTTGCTGCGATTCAAGGGCTCGCTCGATGGACATGGCCATGATTCTTGAGCGCGAGATGGGCGACAGGCTTTCGTTCATGCCTTCCGGCGAGACGTGGATTGACGTTGTGCCTCGTGGCGTGAACAAGGCCACGGGACTTGAGCAGATCCGCAGGTACTATGGCATTTCTCGCGACCAGATTGCCGTCTTTGGCGACTCCATGAACGACTACGCTATGCTGCGTTATGCGGGCACCGCGTACGTTATGGACAACGCTCGCTATGCGCTCAAAACCATTGCTACCAAGGTCATTGCGCCTAACACCGAGCAGGGCGTTCAGAAAGAAATGCGTCGAATTCTGGAAGAGTTGGCGTAAGATTTGTGCAAAGGTCGTGCAATGAAGGCGCAGAATTCATAATTGCTGTTTAAGAATTGTGGAAGCTGTGATAAACTTCTACAGTCACGGGCGATTGGCGCAGCGGCTAGCGCAGGTGCTTTACACGCACAAGGCCGGGAGTTCAAATCTCTCATCGCCCACCATGGAACTTCACGCGGCGCCCTCGGGTGTCGCGTTTTTTCTTAGGAGTGCAATGGATAACCAGGTAGAAAGCGCGTTTTCTGGCGAGAAACCCGCGCAGGCCGACGCTGCCGCGCAGGCCGCGCGCTCGTTTGACCGCGCGTGGGACCAGATGCGCCCCGTCACCCTTGAGCGCAACGTTATGAAGAACGCCGACGGATCGTGCCTGGTCACGTTTGGCGACACACGCGTCCTGTGCACCGCTACCGTCGAAGAGGGCGTTCCTGCGTGGCGACGCAGTTCTCGCGCGGGTTGGGTCACGGCTGAATATGCCATGCTACCTGCGTCGACTAACCGCCGCACCAAGCGAGAGCGCGCCAACCGCAAGGGTCGTTCCATGGAGATTGAGCGCCTGATCGGCCGCTCGCTACGCTCCGTTGTCGACCTCAACCGTCTGGGCGAGTACACCATCACGCTGGACTGCGACGTCCTTCAGGCAGACGGCGGCACTAGAACCGCCAGTATCACGGGTGCTTGGGTGGCACTCCCACGACGCACTCTACTCACTTGTCGAGAAGGACATTCTCCCCAGACTTCCTCTCACAGGTCAGGTAGCTGCGATTTCTATGGGATATGTGAATGGCAAGCCGCTGCTGGACCTTGACTATCCCGAGGATTCTCACGCTGACATTGACATGAACCTTGTCGGAACAGAAACAGGACAGATAATTGAAGTGCAAGGAACAGGCGAGGGCGGTCCGTTTGATCGCGAGCAACTTAACCAGCTGCTCGACCTTGGTCAAGCTGGCATCGCTCACCTTGTTGACCTGCAAAATCAAGTGACTGGATTTAGGGAGTAACCATGAGTCAAAACAGTGAAAATCAGGGTTCTAACGCTGTGACCTTTGATCCAAATACAACCGTGGTAGTTGCAACGGGCAACACTCACAAACTTGTTGAGATTGAGGCTATCCTCTCTAAGGTAATGCCTGGTATAAGCTTTGTAGCGCTTGGTCAGCTGGGCGATTTCCCTGATCCAGAGGAGAACGGCCAGACGTTCCGTGACAACGCTCTGATTAAGGCAATGGCTGCACTTGACGAGGTAGATTGCGTGGCAGCTATTGCAGACGACTCCGGCATTTGCGTTGATGCTCTGGACGGAGCTCCTGGAATCTATTCCGCTCGTTATGCTGGCGAGCATGGCAATGATGCTGCAAACAATCAGAAGCTCTTGGCTGAGCTTGCCGACGTTGCTGATGAGGACCGCACTGCTCGCTTCCACTCTACCGTTGCTCTGGTCTATAGAGACGGATCTGTGCTGGTAGGAGAGGGTGACTGCGAGGGCGTTATTGGCCACGAGCCAAAGGGTCACAATGGCTTTGGCTACGACCCACTCTTCTGGCCAGAGGATGCTCCAGGTAAAACCATGGCAGAGCTTGAGCCTGACGAGAAGAACGCTATATCGCATCGTTTCCACGCTCTGCAGAATCTTTCCAAGCAGATTTTGGGATAGACACGGCGTAGGTTTCGCGTCAGATTCTCGTCAGGTTTACGTCAGCTTCCAGACAGATAACTGCCGCTATGTCAGACTCACGTCAGAATCGCGACAGATTCCTGACAGATTCCAGACAGAAAACTACCGCCGCGTCAGATTTGCGTCGGCTTCACGTCAGAGTCGCGACAGAATCGCAACAGAGTCGCGACAGAATAGCGACAGAAACACGCCATATAACAGGTCAAAACCGGTCAGCGAGATATTTGTTCTTCTCGCCGACCGGTTACTTTTTTGCTTGCTTCAAATGTTAAACTAAATGTAACTGTGACTTCTGTCTTGGAGGTAGACATGAGGATTGTTCGCACCCGCGATTACGAGGACATGAGCAGAAAAGCTGCAAACGTCATCTCTGCACAAATTATTCTGAAGCCAAATTGTGTTCTTGGTCTGGCAACTGGTTCAACGCCAATTGGTACCTATGCTCAGCTCGCTGATTGGTGCAAGAGGGGAGACCTGGACTTCTCGCAGGTTTCTACGTATAACCTTGACGAGTACCGCGGTCTTTCTCACGACGATCCTCAGAGCTATCACTATTTCATGCGCAAAAACCTCTTTGACCTGGTAAATATTGATCTTGAGAACACTCATGTGCCCGACGGCTCTAATCCTGACGTCGAGGCAGCTTGCGCCGAGTACGATAGGCTTGTTGCTAAGGCTGGCTATCCTGACCTGCAGCTTCTTGGTATTGGTCACAACGGTCACATTGGCTTCAACGAGCCCGACGACCATTTCTCCAAGGGTACGCACTGCGTTGACCTCACCGAGAGCACCATTCAGGCAAACAGCCGCCTGTTTGAGCGCATGGAGGACGTCCCTCGTCAGGCTTACACCATGGGCACGCAGACCATCATGTTCGCGCGCAGCATTCTGATTGTGGCTAGCGGCGAGGACAAGGCTAAGGCTGTTTATGACATGTGCTTCGGCAACGTTTCGCCTCAGTGCCCAGCCTCTATCCTGCAGCTTCACACCAACTGCACCGTTATTGCTGACGATGCTGCCCTCTCGCTCTGCCCAGCTGAGTAAGGTTTGCTTAGCTCAAGCATCTAAAGGCTTTATAAGATGTCTAAAAAAGCATCTGTCGAGAAAAACAAAACTCCCATTCATGTGAATGGGAGTTTTTTTGTAGCAGTTTATTGTGCGTAAGCGCTGTACGTGCGCGTTTAGTGATGCTCAGAAAATATTAATAGTCCTTGAAGTAACGACTGAGAGCAAAAAGGACCTGGTAGTTAAGGCCAAGCACATAGTCGCCGTTATTGGTATGAACCGTGCGAAGCGTAAACTCAAGATTGTCACCAATCGTGATTTTATCGCCATCTTTTTTGCCAACACGAGACATATCACCAGTTGAAAGTGGGAAAACTCTACCGGCTGGATTGACCGAAGTAACAAAGAATATAAAAGGCTCGACGGCGTTTTCACCAGGGTTAATGTGCAACTGTTTGAAAATCTGACTGTTTGTTGACACGTAGACTACTTCGTTTGTCGAGCAGCTTCTTCAGTTCAGGAAGAGTCGCTGCTACCCAAGGTAGATCATGATGAACAAAGGGATTGTCGCTCGCGAGCGACTGCGCGATAGGCGAGCCGTACTGATAGACATAAACCATCTTGTTGTAGAGCTCGTTGACATCATTAACAGAGGTCTGAGCTGGTGCGGCCTGGTTTGCCTGAACAAGCTCGATAATGTTCATAGAATTGAGCTGGTCAGATGAAGCACCTTTGGACCGTGCTTCAGAAACAGTCAATCCACCAAATGCGAACGACCCTACGCTAAATACCAGGCAAAGCGCTGATAAAGCAACAAGAGCTTTAGATGATTTCTTTTTGGAAAGGAATGCGATTCCGATAGCAAGAGCAACAAAAATAAGCACGATATACCAGGTCTTGCTAATGGCGTATCCCAGAGTCTCAGTCATTGGGCCTCCTTGTGTTTTGAAGTTAGTTACTAATTTTATCAGAGGACCCCTATTTGTCATAAATTTGTTGGGGTTCTGACGCGCTGTCGTTGCAAGTCCGATGCCAACCTGACGCAAATCTAACGCGAACCTGACACGATCTTCTCGCGATCTTGACGCAAACCCGACCGATCGACTGATGTTGTTCCCGTGACATTTGTCGTAAAACCTTGAGATTTTATTTTCTACCTCGTATAGTGGAGTTTCGGAAATTCTGACTATTGTTTGTCGACCGGTACAAATCTCCGACACATCAACGTGTCGCATCGCAAACGTACTGATTGACTTGGAGGATTGATGGAAAACGAGATTCCACCAGTTAATCGTGTAGACGAGATTCACGAGAAGCTCAGCGCACTTCAGGGTCAAAAACTCAAGGTCAAGGCTAACATGGGACGTTCTCGTATTGTTGAGCGCACAGGTACCCTGGTTATGGCCCATCCATCTCTTTTCATCGTTGAGGTTGGCGAGCGCCGCGGTCGCACTGCCCGTCAGTCCTACCAGTACGTTGACGTTCTGACCGGCACTGTTGAGCTTTTTGATTTTGAGACCGGTGAGCGTCTGTTTGACTTCGAGTTTGAAGAATAGTCCAGAAGAGTAATCTTCTCTGGCTAGGCTCACACTCATGGCTGCCTCGTTGTCCAATTTTGGACGCCAAATCATTCAGATTCCTTGCAAGGTCAACCTTCACCTGGGCATTCACACTCAGAAAGACCAGCGAGGATACCATAAAGTAGATTCACTCATGGTTCCCGTTGCGCTGTACGACACAGTTGTTGTCGATGACGCGCCGGAGCTTACGGTTACGCATGAGCCGCAGCTCTGTGTGTTGCCTGAGCGCACAACAACCTGGAAGGCCGCGGTTCTTCTCGCCAATAAGCTGGGAGTTTCTCCAGATGTTTCCATTGACGTGCAAGTGCATATTCCCGAGAAGGCCGGCCTGGGCGGATCGTCCGCTGACGCCGCCGCAACGCTCTATCTGTTGGCTCAGCGCTGGGGTGTTGACCCGCTAGACCCGCTGGTAGTTAAGGTAGCCAAGGCTGTGGGCGCAGACGTTGCGTTCTTCTTGGATCCTCGACCATCACTTATGCTTGGCGCTGGGGATACGCTGGTAGAAACCTATGCGTCTACCGTTGACGCTCCGCTTGCCATTGTTTTACCAGCAGAAACAGGTGTTGTTACCAAGGAAGCTTACGACCAGTTTGATACGTCGCCAATTGCACCAGAATCTTACGAGCAGCTGTCTGCGCTTTTGCACGCTGATGGTCAGGATGCTGCTGGCATGGAACCCGCTCCTGACAACGCCGCTGCAAGCAAGCAGCTTATCCAGCAGGTGGCAAGCCTCCTCTTCAACAATCTTGCGCCAGCAGCAAAATCGCTAAAACCACAGGTGGCCGAGGTAGAGGAGTGGCTCAAGGCACAGTCTGGCGTTCTTGGCGCTCAAGTTTCCGGCTCAGGTAGCAGCTCTTTTGCGCTTTGCGAATCACAGGATGCTGCCGACGCAATTGCATCCGCAGCTCAAGCAAAAGGTTGGCGAGGCTTCTCCACCACCTGCAAGTTGTAGTGGTAACATAGAGCGGCAAATGTTTGATGGATTTATCCCATCGGACGAGGCAAAACATAACGGGTTGTGGCTCAGCTTGGTAGAGCGCTCGGTTCGGGACCGAGAGGTCGCTGGTTCAAATCCAGTCAACCCGACCATTTTTCCTGATAATCAGTGAATTTCCACCGTTTTTACCGCGAAATAAGCGTTTTGGCAGTCAAAGTGGTAAAAAATGCGTTTAGTTGGAATATACAAAAACGCATGTATTCTATGCAGGTCATCTACCAGCATAAACCTTTAGTCAAATTTGATTGAAACTTTTATGAGAAAACCCAACTGGGAAAACACAAGTGCCAAAACGCCGGACTAGAAAATTTATCTCCAACTAAACGGATTTTTTACCCAAATCAGACGCCACTTTCCGGCATATCAATTTCTTGATTAGTTTCCTTGCATATTCGAGATTGTTTATACGTTTTTGGTTAGGCGGATACATAATCGCCCGGACCTTGTATCAACCGTTCCTTAAAAATCTACATGACAGCTCTATGAGTACACTTTCTTATTGTTTTGAGCCTCATTTTTCTATCAAATGAACATTGTGAATGTTTAGGCCTACAAAAACATAAATAAATCGACACAAAATAAACACAATTAGGCTACAATCAGACAAAGAGCACTACGTATAAGGCAACGCGCGCATCGTCGTTTCTACGCGCTTGCACACACGCGTTTTGTTGAAAGGGGTTTTGTATGCCTGTTGTTGAGTTTTTTGTGAACGTGTTATCAACACCAGCCATCCTAGTTGGTCTTGTTGCCCTGCTGGGTTTGGCGCTTCAGGGAAAGCCAGTTGAGGATCTCATCAAGGGCACCCTCAAGACCATCGTCGGCTTCCTCGTTCTTTCTGCAGGTGCAGGTTTCTTGCAGACCGGTTCCCTCCTGGCCTTTGGCGAGATCTTCAACTTCGCCTTTGACATGCAGGGTGTCGTCCCAAACAACGAGGCCGTCGTCTCGCTGGCACTTGGCGAGTTTGGTCAAGCAACCGCAATCATCATGTGCATCGGCATGGTCCTGAACATTGTCCTTGCACGTTTTTCTCGCTTTAACTACATCTTCCTCACCGGCCACCACACCCTCTACATGGCAGCTATGCTCGCCATCATCCTGCACGTCGGCGGCCTTTCCGGTTGGATGCTCTACATCTCCGGTGCATGCCTGCTTGCTCTGATCATGGTTCTGTCTCCTGCATACTGCCAGCCAACCATGCGCAAGGTTACCGGTAGCGATTCCGTTGCACTTGGCCACTTCGGCGGAGCTGGTTACTGGCTTGCCGGTATGGTCGGTAAGCTCTTTGCTTCCGATCGCGAGAATAGCACCGAGAATATCAAGTTCTCCAAGCGTCTCATCTTCCTGCGCGACAACACTGTCTCCATCGGTCTGACCATGATTATCATGTTCTTGGTTATCACCGGCGTTGCTGTCGGTCGCGGTCTTCTAACCTTGGTACCTGCAGGAACTACTGCTGCAGAGTTTGCTTCTAACCCACAGTATGCGGGCCTTCAGCATCTCGGCGACCTGCTGAATATTGGTACCGAGACCACCACTAACTGGATTGTTTGGGCATTTACCCGCGGCCTCTCCTTCGCTGGCGGCGTTTACATCATTCTGTCCGGTGTCCGTCTGATCATTGGCGAGATTGTTCCTGCATTTAAGGGTATTGCTCAGAAGCTTGTCCCTGGTGCAAAGCCTGCAATCGACTGCCCAATCGCATTCACCTATGCTCCAAACGCCGTTATTATCGGCTTCCTGAGCTCCTTCGTTGGCGGCATCCTGGGTCTGCTTATCCTGGGTGTCATTAATGCACAGGTCGCAGCTATTGCTCTGATCCTCCCAGGCGTTGTTCCTCACTTCTTCTGCGGCGCAACCGCAGGTGTCTTTGGTAACGCAGAGGGCGGCATCAAGGGCTGCATTGCTGGCTCCTTTGTCCACGGCCTGCTCATTACTTTCCTGCCTGCACTGTGCATGCCAGTCTTTACTCTCATGGGCTTCACCTCCGCTACTTTCTCCGACGCTGACTTCTCCATCATGGCTCTGATCTTTGGTAACGTTGCTCTGAACGTCCAGGGTGCAGTTCTCACGGGCATCTGCGTTGTCTGCTTCTGCCTCCCAATTCTCTTCAACCTTGTTGCTCCTAAGAAGGCAGAAGAGCAGAAGGCCGAGTAACATCCGCTCACAGAATTGCAGTTATACGTCGAGGCGACTGCAATGAATGAGGGTAATATTTAGGTATCTAGGTCGGGCCTCGTTCTTGGATGGGGCTCGACCTTTAACTCAGAAAACCCACGTAAACCCACAGGTTACGCGTGGTGAATTGAAAGGAGTTCTTATGGCTATCCAGAAGATTCTTTGTTGTTGCGGAAGTGGACTTGGCTCCAGTCTTATGGTTGAGATGCAGATCCAGGACGTCCTGAATGAGCTGGGCGTCAGCGGTGTTGAGGTTGAGCACTCAACCGTTTCTGACGTCACCCCTGGTGCAGCTGACCTCTTCATTGTTGCTCGCGACCTCGAGGATTTTATCGCTGATATTCCAGAGGACGAGAAGATCATTCTCTCCAACATTCTTGATAAGGATGAGATGAAGGAAAAGCTTAGCGAGAAGTTCGGTCTGTAAGCGCTGACTCGCACGCAGCTCCGGTTCGCGCGTGGCGCCGATCTGCCGCGTTTCTCGCACGCAATACGTGAAAGGAAATTACATGGACGTCGACCTTAAACAGGTTGCTCGTGAGGTGCGCAAAAGCATCCTCACGCAGGTCTTTACGGCCAAATCCGGCCATCCCGGTGGCTCGCTTTCTGCAACAGAAATTCTGACCTATCTCTACTTCAAGGAGATGCACGTAGACCCCACCAAGCCAAACTGCCCCTGCAGGGATCGCTTTGTGCTCTCAAAGGGTCACGTTACTCCTGCACTTTACGGCGTTTTGGCTGAGCGCGGCTTCTTCCCCAAGGAGGAGCTCAAGACCTTCCGCGCGCTCAACTCGCGCCTTCAAGGCCACCCAAACATGAACGATACGCCTGGCGTTGACATGAGCACCGGCTCCTTGGGTCAGGGCGTTTCCACCGCCGTTGGTATGGCGCTGGCCGGCAAGAAGTTCAACAAGGACTACCGCGTTTACGCACTTCTGGGCGACGGCGAAATCGAAGAGGGTCAGGTCTGGGAGGCCGCCATGTTTGCCGGCAACCACCAGCTTGATAACCTCACGCTTATTGTTGATAACAATAACCTGCAGCTTGACGGCACACTCGAGCAGATCAATACTCCGCAGCCAATTGGCGAGAAGTTCAAGGCGTTCAAATTCCACGTCATTGAAGTGGCAGATGGACACGACTTTGACCAGCTTGCGGCTGCATTTGCTGAGGCTCGTACCATTAAGGGTCAGCCAACCGTTATCATTGCTCACACCGTAAAGGGCAAGGGCGTCTCCTTCATGGAGAACCAGGTAGGTTGGCACGGCAAGGCTCCTAACCAGGAGCAATATGAGCAGGCTATGAAAGAGCTTGAGGGAGAGGTGGCATAACATGGCAGACGTACAGAAAATTGCCACCAGAGAGGCATACGGAAAAGCCCTGGTAGAGCTTGGTAAAGAGCACGATGATCTTCTCGTCTTTGATGCTGACTTGGCAGAGGCAACTCGTTCCGGTAAGTATGGCGAGGAGTATCCTGAGCGCTTCGTGGACTGCGGAATTGCTGAGGCCAACATGATTGGTATGGCAGCTGGTGTCGCAGCTACGGGCCACAAGGTCTTTGCAACTTCGTTTGCAATGTTCACGTCTGGTCGTGCGTTTGAACAGATTAGAAACTCAGTGGGTTACCCGCACCTCAACGTCAAGATTGGCGCTACCCACGGAGGCCTCTCGGTAGGAGAGGATGGCGCCACTCACCAGTGCAATGAGGATATTGCTGTTATGCGTACCATTCCTGGCATGACGGTTATCATTCCATCCGACGCTGTTGAGGCTGAAGCTGCTGTTAAGGCCGCTTACGACCATGACGGTCCTGTTTATATGCGCTTTGGCCGCCTCCCTGTTCCTGTTTTCAACACCAACCCTGACTACCACTTTGAACTGGGCAAAGGCATTATCCTTAAGGAGGGTACTGACGTTACGCTGGTAGCTTTTGTGGCCTCATGGTTCCTGTGGCTCTTGAGGTTGCCGAGCAGCTAGCAGCAGAGGGTGTCAACGCCGAGGTTATCAATATTCACACTATTAAGCCTCTGGATACTGAGCTGATTACCGCTTCTGCAGCAAAGACCGGCAAGGTTGTGACTATTGAGGAGCACTCCGTCATCGGCGGTCTGGGTAGTGCGGTTTGCCAGGCACTTTCCGAGAACGCTCCTGTTCCTGTCAAGGTCATTGGCGTTCAGGACACCTATGGCGAGTCCGGACCAGCACTTCAGGTTCTTGCTAAGTACGGCCTGGATACCCCGAGCGTCCTTGCATCCGTTAAGGATTTCTTGAAGTAAGCTCTTCGAGCTCTGGCGTGCTTAGTTACGCTCCAGTGGATTTCCGCGCTTCGGAGCACGTTGCCGTGCGTCCGCCGTGCGTCAACTCGTCTTAACAGCGCACGTTATCGTCGCACAAACAAAGCCCTTCTCGTCATCTGGCGAGAAGGGCTTTTTGCTTGCAAGTTTTAATCTGTTAGTAAATCAACTGTAGATTAGTATTCCTGAGTATTAATATTAAAAGAAATCGATTTAGTTTATTTTGCTTTGTAGTATTGATTTGGTTTAATTCTTTATCAATTAAGAAGGGTACTAATGGACGCTAATATTGATAATCCAATTGTTCTTTATAATATCGTAACTCCAAATCAGCGATTATTACCTGCTCCATCAAGCTTAAGAACGAATTTAGTTTCTAAGGAAGATACACCCACTGTTCCAGAACGACTTTGTGAACAAATTGAATGGGAGTCACATGTAAATGAGGCAGATAAACTTGACTATATTGTTGCTGTTTCAAGTGGAGTAATTGCTGGAGTAATTGACGTTGTATTTACAGGCAAGTTTTCTCTTGAACGTGCTAGTGAATGGGGAACAAAGCAGGTTAATAATTTTGTACTGAAGATTGCTCAAGCCGATGGTTATAAAGGAGATAACTTAAAAGAAGCAATAGCTTATTTAGAAAATAATCATCCTATGGCCGCTGATGGAAATACAAATAAGTTTGGAGGTGGACGCCAACATCACCTTCGAGATTTTTCTCACCATTTTAGCATCGGTGGATGTGCTGCTTCTATTTTTACTCAATTTACTGAGTTATCAATTGGAACTGACACTAAAGGAAACTTATTAGTTGTCCCTATCTCAGAATCTCATAGGCAATATATTGGAAAAAATATTCATGAGAAAATAGTATTTGGTGTTATTGAATGGTTTTTCCATATGGTTAGTGACATGGCTGGTTCTAGTGGAACATTTGGTAAAGGAACGGGAATCCCTGGTCCTATAGTTTCTCTAATAAAAGAGCTATCAGCACTACCATTTTTCAAAGATTCAGCAAATGATGAGGGTAATTTTAGACAATTTATATCCAAGTTGTTTAATGGAACATATTTGGCTAAGAGAGATGCACTTGGCAAAATTATTAAGGGTACAGAAGTCCCATTTGATTTAAGAATGGAGATTGGTATCCTTGGGGAAATTGCAAGGCAAGCAATTCCAGTAATTATTAATCAATGTGTTGTAAGAGGATTTTATTTTTGTCGAAGACTGACAATGGAAATCAAAGATCTTAATATCCAAGCATCCGTGATTTGAGTCGAATAGCTCCAGAAGATATTCTTCCATGGAATACACCTGCAGTTTTACGCATGATTACTGTATCGAGCGCAGTATTTACAGGAATCGATATAGTAGCTGCTGGAGTAATGGCTGCTCCCAGGGAGAACAAGGCGAAAGAGTTCTTTTTGCGTATAAATTACGTGGGTATAGCAGTTTTCGTAATAGCATGCACAAATGATTTTATAGCTATACAAAATACTAGGAAATTAGAGCGAGGAGAACACGCTAAAGATAAGTATGAATATGATGTATCAAAGTTGAGTTGTTTAAAATTAGATTATGCGAAAGCTCAAATTCTTTATTCGCTTATCAGACAAATTGTTCTCTATGACATTGAAAAAGAAAAGCATGATAAAAGGGCTGCTAAAAAACTTAAATGGTTAAATGAGTGGACCAATAAGTTCACAGAGACGATGCAATTTTCCTATCAAGTTGATACAGATTACTTAATGGACGAAACAACCCTTTATCATTCTCTTAAGAATTCAACAGACGACTCTAGTGATTCATCTTGGATTTTTCTAATAGCTTTAGAAGCAATGATGTTTCAGCCATATTTTGCTTTGTGTGATGAAAATGACAAAGATTATAAGGGCTTAACTATCCAGTCTGATTATCTAACAGAGGTGTTTTGCAAAAGACAGAATGTTGTTACCAGTGATGATTTAGAACAGTTAAAGACCTATATAGATTACACACAGAAAGTATTAGATAGAACTTTCAGTAAACAAATAGCTATTGCGGCTGGCGCTCTAGCGATTGTAGCATTAAGTGGCGGTATAGCATTTTATGCAGCTCCAGCCATCGCACCAATAATTGCTGGCGTATTAGCGCAGAAATCTCCGCGTTGGCGGGCGCCGCGCTTACAAGTGCTAGTTTGGCTTTCCTAGGAGGTGGTGCACTTGCTGTTGGTGGCGCTGGTATGGCCGGTGGAGTTATGGTCATTGCTGGCGGCGGAGTTTTACTTGGAGCTGTTGGAGGTGTCGGAGCAGCAACAGCTGTAACAATGGCTTTTGCAACGAACGGTGGGTACGTTCTAAATGAATGCACAAAACTAATCACTTTTAGCGAAGAGGTGCTTCTTAAAAGATATAACGACACTTCTGCAGTGAGTGACATCATTGATTCGCTTAATTATCAGATTGTACGTCTAGAATCAGATATAGAATCTTTGGACAATGATCTGACTAATGAAAAAAAGCAAGATTCAGAAACTAAAAAAGATGAGATTAGCCCTCGTCAGATGTTAAAAATACAAAAGAAATGTCATAAATACTTGGTAAGAACTCGAGACGAACTTTTAAAAGCTCTTGAGAAAAGAAAGAGTGAGCAGGATAAGAAATCTAAAGATAATCTTTAAGTGATGGAGCTTGCTTTATAAAAGTTAGCGGTAAATAAAAACAAAGCCCTTCTCGTCATCTGGCGAGAAGGGCTTTAGAAATCACAGCGGACTTCAAGGTTTGACCATCCCCAATGATCTGCCGAACAACTGCAAATTGATGACCCATTAGATGACAGATACGTTGGCCTTCTCACAGACGGTTCCAATGGGGCATACGGCTATTTGGGCGTTGAGCCTAGAGAAAAAACCAAGAGGACAGCATGACAAGCTCTAGCTGAATTCATTTACTGAGTTGTCAGATGCTTCGTGGCTGGGGCCACGCATAAGATACGCGGCCCCAGCCACTGCGGCATAAAGTGCCCAAGCGCCTACGCAGAAGAGCAGGTTTCCCAGCCAGTCCCCAACGAAAATCTCGTGTGTGTCAGTACTGCGATCGAACGAGTTCGTGACAGCAAGTAGTAATGCTGCTGCCCCGCTTGACAAGAGTCGTGTCCACAGTGCTCTCACTCTCCGTTGTGGCCATCGTTGTGGCGGGTCAACAATCAAAAGAACCAGGCCGGTGAGAAACGCTCCATAAAGTGGAAATACCATCAAAAGAGTGCCAGCTGCGGCGAGCCCCGTGGCGGGGATATAGAAAATCCCGAAGCAGATTCCAATCCATGTCGTGTACGTACGGATCGCATCCCTGTTCGTGAAAGTAGGCGTGGCAAATCGGGCTGAGCTCCTCATGAGCATCCGTCCTGCCATGACCGTGAAGGCAATCCAGCCGAGACCGAGAGATAGGAGCGTCTCACTCCAATGTTGAGATCCATACTGGGTGGAAGCAACTGCATCAAAAGCGACTAACGCGATGGCCGCAACCCCTGTACCCAATACGCGGATCAGTAATGCTCGACAGAGCGGCGTCTCCCATGTTGATGGCCTATCAATGATAAAAAATAGCAGTCCTGCTAGAGGGGCAAGCCACAATGGGGTGCTCACCGGGGCGACTCCACCGATGAAGAGCAGGGAACCGGGCACTATCGCAAAGCCGAGGATGAGCCCTACCCAATACGTGTAGGTCCGAACGAATAGTTTGAAAGACTCAACCATTCACGCCTCCCATGGACTTCAGCACCGAAACTATAACAATTCTACGGCGGGGAGGCGACTCATGGCTAGACACACTTCAAAACCCGCCACACTTCAAAACCCGCCTGAAATGTGCAAAGAATCTGTATTTAAGCCACCGATTCTTTTATAAAATCAGGCAAATCCACAGTATCTTTTACATTTTCAGGCAAAATTTACAGATTCTTTGCAGAAATCAGGCGCCCCTAGGCGCCCTCAAGGCGCCCCTAGGCACGCTAGGCTCCCGCCGAGCTCGCGTCCAGCTCCCGCCGCCAACCTGGCGAGAAACCCCGTCCACTAGCAGCGCTTCCGCACAAGAAACCCGGCATCCACACGAAATGGATGCCGGGTTGAAATCGCTTACAACCTGTACGGCCCTTACTTGTACTCGTAGAAGCCCTTACCAGCGGCAACGCCAGTCTCGCCCTTGTCAATCTTCTCTTTCAGCGAGGCAACAATGCGACCCTGTACGGACTCAGGATCCTTAGCTGCAGGGTTCATCAGAGCAACGTTGTATGCGGTGACCAGGCCAATGATGTCCAAGATCTGGAACGGACCCTTTGGCGAACCGGTGCCAATGCGCCAAGCCCTGTCGATGTCCTCGACGTCGCCGACACCGTTAGCCCAGAGCTGCTCAGCGGAGACCAGAAGAGGTACCAGCATAGAGTTCAGCAGGTAGCCAGGCTGCTCCTTCAGAACCTTGACCGGAATCATACGGATGCTTGCCGCAAAAGCGACGACCATGTCAAAGTTCTCCTGAGCGGTACCTGCGTGACCCATGACCTCGCCGATTGGGTTGCGCCAAATCTCGTTAGCAAAGTGGAGTGCCAGGTACTTCTCGGGACGACCAGTAGCTACAGCAAACATGCTTGGAATCATGGTTGAGCTGTTGGTTGCAACAATAGTCTTTTCAGGCAGGTGCTTGGCCAGCTCAGTGTAGAACTCAATCTTCTGCTCTGGATTCTCAGCGACGGACTCGATAACAAAGTCAGCGTCACCAAAAGCCTCATCCCAATCGGAAGTGAGCTTGAGGTTGCTGTATGCGTGCTCTACCTGCTCTTTCAGCTGGTCGAGCTTCTCTGGAGTAATCTCGTCCTGAGCAATGAGACCGTATGCGTACGCCTTAGGATTGCTCTTCATAGCCTCCAGGGTGTTCAGATACACCTCTCTGAGGTGCTCAATCTTTGGACGAGCGCGCTCAATTGAAGCCTCGGACCTCAGCCAAATGGTGGTCTCGTAGCCGCGATAAGCGGTCTGGAATGCAATCTGGCTGCCCAAAACGCCGCCGCCAGCAACTACAACTTTCTTAACCTGCGAAATGTCCATTGGACGTTCCTTTCTACAAGCGTGGCGAGAAATGCCGCGCGAACTATCTATCGTCCCTATACCCCAGAAACTCTCCGTCAAACATTCGTTCGCAAAATTTTCGACTTTTATTTAAATCCTACAAATCACCCCTTGGCGAGAAACCACATCTACTCCTCACACTTCTTGGGTAGAATAGAGGCGTACCACCAGCAGTTAGTTTCACCGCAGTCTATTGGCTGCAACTCAAAAAACACCAGGTATAACGTCTGGATAGAATAGAGGCATCATGATCGACGGAACATACAAGATTCAAATGGATTCTCCCGTTGGAGCCAAAGAGGGTACCGCTGTCCTCATCACCTCTGGCGAGAAACTCACTGGCTCACTGACCGCTATGGGTGTCCAGATTGATATCGAAAATGGCAAAGTTACTGACAACTCGTTTACTTTTGGCGGCAAGCTTGAGTCTTTTGTGGGTCCTGTTATCTTTGCTGTTGGTGGCTCCGTTGAGGGTGATACCATTCAAGGCATTGCCCACATTGCTAACCGAGACTTTGTGTTTACAGGCACAAAGGAGTAGTTAGGGTAGCTGTACTCATAGACTCAATAATTATTTTGATAAAAAAGTGTTATTAATTAGTGAAAGCATATAGCTTAAGACAATGCAGTTTTTTACAATTAATCGGTGCTGTATTAGATAATCAGTCAAATTTGAAATTGAGAGTGAGCGGATATGCCTTGTGATAAGAAAGAACTCCTAGAATTTGTTTCCCGCTGGCAAGGCAGAGGTTATGAAAAGGGAGATACTCAGCAATTTTGGCTACAACTCTTACGCATTATTGGTTATTCCAAGGTAGATGACGTTCTCTTTGAATTTCATGTCTCATCCGGCGGATTTATTGATGTATGGATTCCCGATGCTGGTGTCTTAATTGAACAAAAGCGCTTGGAATTGACTTAGATAAGGAAGAACTTCGTCAAGGTAAACAAAAGACACCTCTAACTCAAGCACTTGATTATGTTGATGAGCTTCCCAGGTTAGAGCAGCCCCGTTTTGTAATTACCTGTAATTTCTCTACCTTTAGAGTATATGACCGTGATGCATACGGAAGGTCACAACTTTCTAATAACGCATTTGAGTTCACTCTTGATGAACTTGCAAATCATCCAGAGTACCTTACTTTTATTAATGACCCTACTAACAGTCGTCTTGAAAAAGAGAAGACCGTATCCATTAAAGCTGGTGAGCTCATTGGAAAGCTCTATGACAAATTGCGTGAAGGATACAAAAATCCTGATTCAGAAGAGTCAATGCATGCATTAAATGTACTTTGCGTACGCTTAGTATTTTGCCTGTATTGCGAAGATGCTGGACTTTTCGGAAAAGATGCTTTCTATAACTATCTGAAAGATGTTCCAGCAAACGGGATCAGAACGGCGCTCAAGAATTTATTCCGTGCATTGGATACCAATCTGTCTGAGCGAGACCCGTATGATCTTGAAGTAAAAGCATTTCCTTATGTAAATGGTGGACTTTTCAGAGATGAATCCGAAGTTCCTAATTTTACGGATGAAACAAAAAGCTTCTTGTTAAATGAGGTTTCTTCCCATATTGATTGGTCACAGATTAGCCCCACTATTTTTGGTGGTATTTTTTTGAGTCAACCTTGAATCCAGAAACTAGACGTTCTGGTGGAATGCACTATACCTCGCCAGAAAATATTCATAAGGTAATCGATCCACTTTTTTAGATGACCTTAAAGAAGAGCTCAAGTCTATTTGTACGGAAGAGGGAACAACTCCTCGTAAACGTGAAAATGCGCTTAAGCATTTCCACGAGAAAATCTGCTCTCTTACTTTTTTTCGAAAAGATAGTAGTGAGATTTATATAATCTACGACCTCTGAGCACGCTTATAAATTCCTTAATTTTGCCATTTAATAATAAAAAGATGTGCATAAGTTTCGCGATTCATCGCTGAGAATGCGTTTATTCTGCTGTTAATGATTTTTTGATTAAAATGGCTTTTCATACAGTATAACGATTACTAAGAGCAATCGTTATACTGTTTATCTATCATTGTTGTATTCGAGAAGGAGGGAACAATGAAGAAATTTTATGTAACTAGAAACAATAAATATCAAGTGAGATGCTATAGCATAAATATTACAGAAGAGATGAAGAATTCAGCCTATAATTTTGCCAAAGAGTTAATTGAATCTGATAATCAGTATACTAGGTTGCTACCAACTACAGTTAGAGATTTAAAGGATTCAGACGTCAAATCAAAACTAGAAATCCAGCGAACGTTTATTGGAAAACTAGGCGAGATAGCTTTTGCCTCTCTGTTGAAGGAATTGGGTAAAGATTTTGATGCTCATCAGATGTTTACCATTTACCAAGGAGAAGATAATGTAGACTCTTTCGATTTTTGTACGAAAGAAAAGGAAACCGTTGATGTGAAAACTGGTTTTAGGCAAATTCATACGCTATTATTAGTGAATGAGGAACAATTCAATAATAATCCAAAAGATTATTACGTTGCAGTCAAACTGAATGCAAAAGATTTAGAAAAGCAATTTACTTTAGTTGATTTAGATTCGATTACAGAGGCAATCATATTAGGATACGCTGATTATACCTACTTAAAGAATAAATGTAGAGTTAAAAAAACTTTGGTGAAGGAGACGCTGTATTTTTGGAATACAATAAGCTAATGAGCATCGACTTATTGCTCACGAAATTTGCTTGAACTTACTAAGAAGTGCCGTATAAATGCTGCATTTTTTTATTTTCTTATAAATTACAATAAATAGCATTAAAAAGCAAAGAAATAGCTCGAAATTATAATCTATGAGTGGTATAATAGAAACGTATTATGTAGATGGAATTGGGGTAGTTTTATGACTGAACCCTTAGTTGAAAATTGGATTAATATAGAGCAAGCTGCGAGTTATCTAGGGGTTAAGGCTGGAACAATTAGACTGTGGATAAGAACTTCAAAAGGAATACCTGCGCATAAAATCGGCAAACAATGGAAGTTTAAATGTTCCGAATTAGATGCATGGGTAAAAAGCGGTAAGAGTGCTATCAAATAGATTGACAGGTGGTTAGTGGAGACAGCTATTCAGAGAGCATTGATGATATTAAATGGTTATTTTTATCACAATTTCTCAGTGGATGAATTAAAGATTATTAATCGGGAACTCAATCTGATATTGGATTGTGGTGAACTAACAATATTGCAAAATGATATGAAACTATCATATGAAGAATTGCAAGAGAAACTTCTTACTTTGAATGAAAAAGAAGTCAACAGAAAAGATAAAGGTGTGTACTATACTTCCATCGATTTGGTGGAATTCATACTCATTAATTGTTTAAAACTGATTTCAGGCAAGTTAAAACCAAATGGTGTACACGTATTAGACCTCAATGGAATTCCTTATAAGAAGTTTTGTTATGAACTGGTTGTGTTTGACCCAACATGTGGAACTGGGGCGTTCACTAATAAGGCACTTGAGCTGAAATTGGATTTACTTGATCTGCACCAAAAAAGCATAACAAAGAACCAGTTACTAAAAGTAATAAGAACAGTCAGAGGAAACGACTTAAATGAAACTTCAACTACTCTATCGAAAATACGCATGTTTTTATGTGTTTTAAGCAGATATGGAGTGGATGTTATTGGTGGAATTTCCGAGGCGATAAATGATTGTTTTGATAACTATGACTTTGTTTCAAATGCCGAATATGATTGTCGCGACTACGATATTATCGTTGGTAATCCACCTTATGTGGAAGATTCGAAAGTCTGTCAAAACCGTCAATTAAGTTTGGAAACATATATGCAAATGTTCTTGATAATGCGACGAGAAAGTTGAAACCAAATGGTGTGATAGGTTTTGTAATTCCACTTTCATATACTTCAACACCAAGGATGAAAGGGATTCGTGACATACTTATAAATAAGTTGCCAATACAATACATTTTGAATTACGCTGATAGGCCAGATTGTTTATTCCCATCTGTTCATCAAAAATTGTGTATTGTGTTTGGAAAAAACAAGATGAGCGAAGAGGAAATCTATACAAGTGGTTATAGGTATTGGTATAAGGAAGAGCGAAAGGATCTATTTACTTCAACAGAAGTAGTTAGAAATAAGTTTGCACAGCAGGAATTTATTCCGAAATTAGGGCAATATGCTTGATACAAGTATCTATAAAAAAATAATTAGAAATAAATCTGAACTGTATTACCACCTTAGTGGTAATACAGTAGAAATACACCTAAACATGAGAGCCACATTTTGGATTAAGTGTTTCTTAAAAGGTAGAAATCGTGGTTCAGAGTATAAGACGTTTTATTGTGATGATAGCGCCGAAGCTGCGTTATGCATGTGCATTTTAAACTCTAGTCTGTTCTGGTGGTATTGGACTTGTGTATCGGATTGTTGGCATATTACTCGTAAGGAATTAGCAGAATTCAAGATACCAGTTCAAAGAGATTATTCTCAGCCACTAATGCTTGCAGCCGAATTAGAAGACTTACTAGAGAAGACAAAAGTCTATGTAGGAACTAAGCAAACGGATTATGAGTATAAACACAAAGAATGCATAAGGGTCATTCATAAGATTGATGACTACGTTTGCGATATCTTCGGACTAAGCGAAGAAGAAAAAAAGTGTACATTAAAAAAATTACGCCTACAGATATAGAAGTGGAGGTGGAGCTTAAATGAAAAATAATTGATTTATTTTTCAGGATGTGGGGGTTTATCCTTCGGATTTGAACAAAATGGCTTTACGATTTCAAAAGCAGTTGAATTTGAAAAGTCGATTGCTGAAACATATAAAAAAAACAGACCAAACGTAAATGTCATTGTTGACGATATAAAAAACATAGATACAACTGGTATTTTTCACCAAGGTGACGCAGAGGTGATTATTGGTGGGCCGCCTTGCCAGGGGTTTTCTATGGCTGGAGCAAGAATAAGAAATGGTTTTATAGACGATCCAAGGAACTATCTATTTAAGCATTACTTCAATGTCGTCAAAGAGGTAAAACCAATCGCCTTTGTCATGGAAAATGTTAAAGGAATAATGACGATGCAAGATGGTGAAATATTCAATGAAATTATTCGCTTATTTTCAAGTAATGATGAATTTGGAGGCGAATCATATCACCTATTTTATAAAGTTGTAAAAGCCGTTGAATTTGGAGTTCCCCAAAAGAGGGAGAGAGTAATCCTAATGGGTATACGAGGAAAGGAAGTTGACTTTCAATCGATTTGGGATGAGGTAATAGATGATATTAAAAATGAAAATCCTCACTTCTTTGATAAAGTTACTGTTAGGGATGCTATAGCAAATTTAGGGGAAGCAACAGAGGATGGAATTGTACCTAATCCAATGCCAGAAACTTATTATCAGAAATCTTTAGCGTCTGATAAAAAAACACTAACAAATCATAATGGAACAAAACACTCCTTAACTACAGTCAATAGAATGAAAAAAAGTATCAAATGGTCAGAACTATACAGTTCTTGATGAGACTATAAACTCAGTGCATAGTGGAGCTTACGGTAGATTAAGTTGGGATGAGCCTGCACCAACAATAACGACGAGATTTGATACTCCTGCAGGTGGGCGTTTTATTCATCCAGTATTTGATAGAACCTTAACACCCAGAGAGGCGGCAAGAATTCAGAGCTTTCCTGATGACTTTAAGTTTTATGGTAGCAAGACTTCTATATGCAAACAAATAGGAAATGCAGTTCCACCAAAAGTATCATACTTTCTTGCGAGAGTAATTAAGAAAGCAATTGAGTCGAAGGTATAAATATGGATTCAATCTTACAAAGAAAATTAGACCAGTTAGCATCAGCAAATCAACTTGAGTGCTGGTATATTGTTAAGCAATCAACTGATTTTGATAAAGTGTGTTATCTAGTTTCATATCTAGACGAATACCAAAGAAAAAACAATAGTATGTCTTTGGAAGACTTAATAAAAACTCGTGTAGCCCAACTTAAATCTGAGCATCCGGACTTTGGCATCTCTGCTAACTATAGGGCTCTTCGAGTTGCTGCGTATTTTGGATTAATTGAGATGCAAGACAACACGTATCAGAATTCTAAAATAACCGACGTTTATAGAGAAGTATTTGAAAGATGCGGCGGAAATTTTATTGATACAGATAGTTATTCTGATATTATCCAAAAGACAGATTGAGAAAATGTATATAAGTACATCTGTAGATGAAAAGTTTGAAGATATCAGGAAAAATTTTAGGCTATACCCAATAATGCTACTCTACAAAGTACTTCTAGAACTAGGAAGAGCTACAGGGGAGTATAAAAATATCGCTTTCTGAATATAGGTATATTGTTGGAACTACTGAAAAAAATTTGAGGATTTTTTTAGATGCCTTACTACTTATTCGTGTTTTAAGAAATAATGAAGAATCTCTATCAGAATTTGAACAGTATGGAACAAAATTTGATAATAGAATGTACCAAGTCTTAAAACAACTAGCAACACTATCAGTAGATGGAAAATCTATCTCATTAATTCCAGATTGCGTTGATGAAGTTGCAAAGAAGGTATATCTATTTGAGAGTAATCCAAACATTTTTGAAACAGAAAAATTATTTGGATTTTTTTAGGTTCAAAGAAGTCCTTATTTGATTTAATGACAGATGATATAAGTGCCAAGAATCTAGATTCAAATTATGCGAAAAATTTCAGATGCTAAAAAGGTAGAAAATGGTAAAAAAATATTATTATACGGTGTGCCGGGTTGTGGTAAGAGCTATACCATCCAAAGAGACTATTGTGATGACCCATCTAAAATTGAACGAATAGTCTTCCATCCGGACTATATGAATACAGATTTGGTTGGACAAATTCTACCTACAGTTTTTTTAGAGGAAGAATCTGGCGAAAAGATTATCACATATAAATTTACTCCTGGTCCTCTGACTAGAATATTGAAAAAAAGGCGTATGAAGATCCAGGATATAAGTATTTTTCTAATTATTGAGGAAATCAATAGAGAAATGCACCAGCAATATTTGGGGAGTTATTCCAGCTCTTAGATAGAGAGCCGGATGGTAGCAGTAGTTACGGAATTTCAAATGAAAACATTGCTGATTATGTATATGGTGATAAGAGCAGATTGGTGAGTTTACCATCAAATTTGAGTATCTTAGCAACAATGAATACTGCTGACCAAAACGTCTTTACTTTAGACACTGCGTTCCAACGAAGATGGCGAATGAAAATGATTATAAATGATGTCTCGAAGGCTAAACACGCAAATGAACCTATACTAGATACTGGTTTAACATGGAAAGATTTTTAATGAAGTGATTAATGATCAGATTCTTAGTAGTAATCAATCCACTATGTTATCTGAAGATAAGAGACTTGGAGCTTACTTCATTACTCTAGAGGATCTTACTGCTGAAGATCCGGCAGAACTGTTTGCTGAAAAAGTAATTAAGTATTTATGGGATGATGCTTTCAAATTCAGTCGTGCAAAGTTGTTTAACAAGGACTATAAGAGCTTAGAAGAGGTTGTAGACCAATTTGTTACTCAAAAGGGACTAGAACGCTTTAATATTTTCTTGACGGAAATTAAAGATAGTTTGAAAGCTCGTAAGGAGCAAACGTCAGCAAATATTAGTACTGAACAAGTAGAAGAACAAGTTATCGCGGAATAAAACAGTGAGGGTTAATGTATGGATGATTTTTTAAATATTGACCCCAATGAGCCTTTATATAAGTACTGCAGAAATGCGACTAATAGGGAAGACGATACTTTCGTAGGCATAAAGTCCGAACACATTGAGAATAAAACAATAATCTCTATTCACTTTCCTCTTGGTTATAAGATTTCACAAGATGATGAAGTGCTAAGAGATGAGATTATTCAGTTAATGAGTGTGCTTAATGAATATAATGACCAACAATCAGTCATTGATGAGATTCAACCGGATCAGTTATTAAAAACTGTTAGCTTTCCTGTGCAAGCCTATCTCACTGTGATATTAGATTACTTGAACAATGGATACTACCAGATAAAAAGAAGATATGTACGTGCAAGGAACTTCAGGTGCGATTAGTTGGTCACAGACCATAAAGAAAGAAGATCCAATTGCAATGAAGTCTGGATTTATTTATCAAAAGTATAGAGTAAAACATCACTCTGAAACAGATAAGGACTTGATAAATGAGATAAGTAAATATTGTGTCTATCAGAGTATGCTCAGACTAGGGTGGGTATATAAGTTACCGCTTCCACCGAAACCTGTTATGACAAGGGAACTACCAATTTATGGCCAATATCTGGATGGGATGATTTACAAAACTAATAAAGATGAAGAAAAGAGGATTTTTAAAGCTATGAGTAGAATACTCAACTTTGAAAATACCAACAACGATTCTTCAGAGTTTTATTTCGGAACTAATAGATTTGAGTACATCTGGGAAAGACTTATTCAAGCAACCTATGGGAACAAGGACAAAGAATATTATTTTCCAAAGACAAAATGGTTACTCAGTTTTGGCAGAGATAGAGCGAATGCAGCACTGGAGCCTGATACTGTTATGGGTGAAGGGGATGACCTTTATATTTTGGATGCGAAGTATTACAAGTATGGTGAGACTAGAATACCAAGTGACTTGCCTGATTCTAGTTCAATAAATAAACAGATTTCATATGGTGAGTATGTAGCTGTTAATGATAAGTTTAAAGCAGAAAGAGATGCGGGAATGGAGATTTATAATGCATTCCTAATGCCTTACAACGCAGAGCAAGAAATCTATTCTCAAATTACAGATAACTACTTTTCAGTTGGCGAAGCTGTTGCAGATTGGAAACAATCAACTGAAAGCTATCAACGAGTGCAGGGTATACTTGTTGATATCAAGTTTTTAATTGGAAATAATTGCAAACCAAATCAAAGCGAGATAACAAAACTTGCTGAGGCTATCAAAAAAAGCATTGAAAACAACAATACCAGAAACACAAAGGGACAAGGCAATTAACCTTGTCCTCTTTTTCTTCCCTGATATGCTTTTTGTCTAGTAGCATTTGAGTTACGTCTCAAAAAGTGGTGTAAGGCTATTTCCTCACTACCTTCTAGCCTACATTATGCCACCTCTTTACAAATTTTAAAGTCGCTATCAATCACTTGTAAGAGATGGTCGATAGTCTCTTGTGTACACGCTTCTCTCTGAGGGGGTTCTTCAAAGAGAAGAGAGCGTTTGTCCATGAAGTGCGTTGCTACAAACCACTCTTCGTTTTGATTGATGCACACCGCTCCTACAAGGCGAAGCATTGCTTGTTTTAAGGGAAATACTCCAACGACACGTGTACGCTTCTTTATCTCTTTGTTGAGTCTTTCACAGAGATTGTTTGTACGTATCCAGTGAGCGTGTTCTTTTGGAAAGTCTAGGTAGGTCAGTACATATGGCTCTGACTCTTCTAGAAGACGCGCTCCTTTTGGATCTATCTTTTCATACACTTCATAGAGGTGTTCAAAACCTGTGCGTACAAGGTTTGGTTCTGTCTTTTCAAAGGTATGCTTTATAGCAGCAATAACTGCTTTGCACTGAGCTTTTGTTCTACATCTATCAAAGATATTTCTCTCTAAGTGACAAAGACAGTTTTGCCAGGCAGCGCCTGTGAGCACCTCACCGATTGCTCTTACAAGACCTGCGTGGGCATCAGAGATAACAAGTTTCACTCCACTCAGTCCTCGCTCTCTCAAAGAGATAAGAAAGTCTTTCCAGGAAAGATAAGACTCGGTATCTATACACTCAAGCCCTATGATTTGTCTCTTGGCTTCTGTGTTTACTGCTATAGCAATAACGACAGCACGCTTGGTTGTGTGTCCTGCTTCTCTTATAGGAATATAGGTTGCATCAAGCCAAAGGTAAGGCCATCTGTCAAAAGACAAAGAGCTGTGTCTTAAGTCATCTACCTCTTCATCTAAAGACTTAACAAGTCTCGAGACTCTGCTTTTACTGATTTTTTCAACACCAAGCTCACTCAGTGCTTTTTCTATCTTTCTGTTTGAGATACCTAGAGTCCACATATCACAGATACAGCTTGCAAGAGCTGTGTCACATCTGCTCCACTTGCTTACGATATCGTCAGGAAAATAGGTTCCTTCACGGAGTTTAGGAATTTTTAAGGTAAGAGTTCCAACTGACGTTACCAGCTTTCGCTCACGGTATCCATTGCGAACACAACCAAGCTCTTCTACTTGCTCAACCATTACGGTATTTACTAAGTCTTCAAGTAGTGTTCGTGCCATACCGTTTAAATCTAATTTGTGATCTTGGGTGTAGGAGAGCTCAGTTTCGTGTAGAGTTTGCATTGCGGTTATTTCCTTTCTGAATTGGTTGTGGTGACTATATTTTAGGAAATAACCGCACTTCTTTTAAACACCTGAAATGCTTGCTTACACCACTTTTCGGGACACGACCTGATGACTATTGTCGAATTGTGTAATAGATAGCTGATTTTATTCAGTCAAATAACACCACGTATTTCTATAGGTTGTTTTAATATTCAAGGCCTTAGCTTGTTGCACGTAAGAAACGCATGAAATATAAAAATACCCGCTATGCGGGTATTTTTTAATGACGACTTAACATTGACTAGAAAGAAGCAGATCAAAGAACAAAATTCTTACCGCAGTAGCTCTTCCGCAAGCATTATATGAATAGCCAATAGTGTACAAATTTATGTACATGATAATTCTTCTTGTGCTGATAGCATTTTATTGTCAAACATTGGCGCTTATTTATGCTTTGTAAACAACAGGAAGTAAGACAAGCATAAGAGAGTAAGCTCCATGTTTGACCAAAGTAGAAAGAAGTTAAGTTGTAGTCGAAAGGACAAATGATGCTTTCATCCGTATTTGAAACTCTTACACCAGAGGAAGCTTTTGCAATTTTCTTGCAGAAGTACTATCACGTACAATACGAGGAAGAGACTACTCGTCATCAGAGGAAGAAGACTGGCGATCTGCTTGAAAAGCACAGTCGTTCTTTTATCACTCCTCATGATCCTGCAGGTTTTATGTCTACAGAAGAATATGATCGTCTTGTAGAAATTGCAGGATGTGACCCATCAAGCTATGTGGGGGCGAGTCTCTATACTATTAACAATGAGTTATACGTTCCATTTCCTAATCGTTTTTGAGGAAATGATGGAAAATGACGATTGGATTTATGATTTTTGTTTTTAACAGGCACTTATTCTGCAGCTGACGATTTCGGAGATAATATCTATAAAGATTATTACTTCAGAACTCCTGAGGATGACAACGATGAGTACTTTTCATCAATTGTAGAAATCCAGCGCTATTTTTAGAAGAATTGCTCGAGTGCGTAAGCAATTTGACGAAATGGCACATTCAAATTCAAAGTAATATATCTTGCGGCAAGAGACTTAAACGCAAGTTACATCAATAATGTAATGTAACCATAAAGATAACTTTGATGATATTCTCGTACTACTAGAGTCATATATTTAGTAATGATTTACAGAACAAACCGGCTCCAGAAGAATTTCAGAGTCGGTTTGTTCTGTTTGTTTTTTTATATGCCGTCAGATAAGTGGAATGTCCTTACCTAATAACAACTTCCAGTGAGCTTCCGTTTAAATCTTTTGACACTACAATTTGCTGAGGGATTCGGTTCTTTAATTCCTCAACGTGAGAAATGATTCCAACAAGAGTGTTGCTGTTTGTGGAAAGCTGGTCAAGGAGTCGTAATGCCTGCTCAAGGGTTTCTTGATCCAAAGTTCCAAATCCTTCGTCAATAAACATTGAATCTAATTGAATTCCTCCGGCATCTTGCTGAATAACATCTGAAAAACCAAGTGCTAGCGCTAATGACGTCATGAATTTTTTTCGCCACCAGATAGTGATTTAACATCTCGGTCTTTGCCGGTATATAAATCGGTAACCTCCAGGTCAAGGTAATCGGTCTTTTTAAATTTTTTGTCACCCTTTGTTTTAAGTACAAACTGTGAATCAGTCATGATTGCAAGGCGGTCATTAGCTGCCTCAATTACTCTTTGAAGATAGGCCCTTTGAACGTAGTTCTCAAGTGAAATACGTCCATACTCGCTATTACTAGATGCGCCACTAACAAAGTCATGGAGTGTCTTAGTAGTGTTGTATTTCTTCTCTGTAGCAATTGCATCGTGATAGATGCGCTTTATTGTGTTTAGAGGAGATTCGTTGATGCTGATCATATGATTAATCTCAGTAATCTTGTTTCTAATTTCTTGTTGCTCGATGTCTATTGCATGGATTTGATCCTCAAGATTGCTGGGATCAATACAAAGAGTGTTATCAAATTGACTTTCCAGTGTCTGGCGTAACCTTTCTTGATTTTCAAATTCAAAAGACTCTTTGTCAAACTCCTCTTTTTGACTGGGCTAGTTGCTGTGACAATATTCCCAATCTTGCTACAGCATTTTCGAGGCTGACATTGATTTTATCAATGTCAATCAAATCACCTGAGTTTTTAATTGATGACAGTTCGCCATGACGCCGATTAAGATGATTAGTTAATTCTTGAATGGAATTGTTTGTCTCTGCCTTATTTTCCTCAATGTTTTTTAAATCTATATCGGTTTGGTTAATTCTTGATTCAAGAATTTCTTTCTCTTTATTTTGAGATTCAATAGCAGATTTCTGTTGAATGAGGATCTCATTGGTATGCACAAGCTCCTCGAACGATTCAACATTTTTCAAATTCATCTATCAGATGTACTAGTGAAAGTACCTGAGTGAATGATTGGTTGAACTCATTATTTTCAAAATCAAACTTCGTTTGAGAGGTGGCAGCCGCTTCTGATCGTTTTTGCTTTTTTTGACGGATAGACTCCATTGTGTCCTTTAGCTTTTTTTAATTTCTGTTTCAGATGGAACGTCGTTAGGCAAAGCTGCTATCTGTGGATGGTGTATTGATCCACAGACTGGACACGGACTACCTTCAATAAGTTTAGAAGCAAGAATTCCCGCCTGTGCAGCACTAAATTTTTGCTCTGCAGATAGATACTCCTCTTTGGAATGATTGTATTTGACAGACAGCTCCTCTAGAGCAACCTGTTCTTCTTCTAGTTCTTTTAAGTAAGCGTCTGCGTTCTCTTTTCGTTTAACAGTTTGCTCAATTTCGGAGATCAATCTATCTATTTCAGTTAATTTGTTTGAGTTTGCTTCTAGACGCTGTTTCTTTTCTTTAAGCTCATTTTGTTGTGTTTGAGTTTCAGTAGACTTTTTATCTAACAGTTCAATCTGCTGCTTGTGATCTAACAGTTGAGAATCTAACTTGCTAATTTCTAATTCGATACTTTCTACGCTCTTTGACGCTGAATCATATCTATGTATCTTATCTTCGAGTTTTGTAATATCAGAACGAAGTTTTTCAATCTCACTCTCATTTTTCTGAGCCTCAAGATAAGCGCTCTTCTTTTGATCAAGAATAGGCTTATGTAAATCTAGATATTCATTACAGGCACTAATTTGATCTTTTGTTTTTTGGTTTGATTGCACTAGAGCAAGATCTCGTGTGAAAGCGTCCTTTCTATCACTTAACTTTTCAGCCTTTGAGTCTAGAGAGTTAGCTTCTTTATTGAGAGCGCTGTTTTGTTCTTCAATAAAAGTGTGTATTTCATCAAGGTGAGATAAAATAGTTTTCTCATTGTTGAGATATTCAAGGATTTTGTCAGACTGTTCTTGATCATTAAGATTTATATCTTGTAGCGCATTTTTAGCTTTAGCAAGATTTTTTTCGTGCTCTTTTTCAAGCTGTGAAGTATCTGCTTTAAGTCTTTCTTGTAATTGTTGATAAATTTCTGTGTTAAAGATATTTCGCAGTAATTTTTTTCACGATCACCACCATCGGCTGTGAGAATTTTAGAAAAAATCTCCTTGTGCAATCATTACAATTTGAGAAAATTGGTTCTTATCAATTCCCAGTAAATTTTGAACTTCTTCATTAACTTTTCTAGTATTACTTGCGAGTAGTTTTTTTCTTCTCCATCAATCAATTGGTAAAAGTTTACTGCTGTCTTTTTTTATCAGCTGTCTTTTTATCAGACTTCAAGGTTTTTATCCTTTTTTTAGAAACTTGGTAGGAAGAAATTCTTTCGATTCGATATTTAACTCCGCGGTGTAGAAATTCGAAGGTTACAGTGGATGGAGATCCTAGATTAGCAAAAGTCACTAAAAATTAGAAATGTTCTTTCGATCTACTCCGCTTGCCTCTCCATACAAGGCATATTTTATGGCATCGAAGATAGTTGTTTTTCCTGAGCCGGTTGGTCCTGTAATAAGAAAGATTCCGTTAGAGTTAAAATCTTCAAAAATCAATTGAAGTGTTATTTTGCATATGAATTGAACGACTCAAAGCTTAGTTTTTAGTGGTCGCATTAGTTGTCCTCCTCGTTTGAATTGTTGAGCTCAGTAATAATTGAAAGTAGTATGTTGCGCTGATCTTCATTTAGTTCTGAGCCTTGTTGGGTTTCGATGAAATTTGTAATAACTTCCAGCAGATTATTGTGAGTAGAGGGATGTTCATATGTGGTAGGTACCTTTTTTGATTTTTCCACTTGGGGATTCAAAGGTAAGTTTTTAATAAGTTGGGAAATTGCTCTTTCACATAATAGATTGCATTAACAAAAGATTCATCGGTTAGGGTAACGTATACGTAATCATTACGGATGTTGTTCTCACTGACCATCTTATCAATGGAGTTTTTTGAGCATGTAATTTTTCTAAATGTTTTAGAGGTATGAATTGGTATTGATTGTGTTTGAATATTTCCGTTAGTGATGTCTACCAATTCCACTGTTTTCTCGGCATAGTATGCTGTGAAATCGGTTGTATTAGAGCTTAAGACTTGATCTTTCTTTTTAATTTCACTATCAGAATAGGGGAGAATACTTCCGCTATAACAGACGGTGTCTCTTCCAATTGTTTGACGTATATGAAGGTGTCCTAAAGCTACGTAAGAAAAGTCTTCGAAAAGAGAATAATCTACACTATCAACTCCACCAACGGTGATATTTTCTGAATCGCTTTGTTCGGGCAGCTGCTGTCCGTCGATTACAAATTGATGTGCGATAAGAATATTAGGAGCATTCTGAAGAAGAGGTTGTTGGCTTAAGGCAAATTTTACTGCATCAGAATAGGATGAGATTTCTTCAGAATGTTCTGGATATTCTTGTCTGACAATCGCAGGGGTTATATAAGGTAGAAAGTGGATTCGAACGGTCTCTTTTCCAACTTTTAAGTCGTCATATTGCGGCGTGGAAGAAAACGGTTTTGCAAATTTGATGGGGCTGTTTGTAAAAAATTGTGTATAGCATGATATTCGAGACGCATCATCATGATTTCCGGCGATGATGTATACAGGAATGTCCGATTTCTTACAGTTTTCCAGGAAAGTTTGAAATAGATTTAAGGCATTTACTGATGGAACTCCTTTATCAAAGATATCTCCAGCAAGAATCATTGCGTCTATGTTATTAGTCTTTGCAATAGACAGAATGCTTGAGAGTGCTTCCTCTTGATCTTCCAACAGAGGAATATTTTTTATCTTCTTTCCTAGGTGTAAATCTGACGTATGAAGAAGTTTCACTTGTTGTCCTTTACGTTTGGGCCTGAAAAAGTGTCTTACAAGTATTTATATTTGCGTTTGTGAACCAGAATCAAAAATTGGCAAGCAGTTTGGATGCTTGCCAATTTAAAGTTATTCAGCTGAATTAAAGAATTTCGAACTTACCCTCTTTGAGCTCAATCTCTTTACCATTGATATTTGCAGTAAAGGTGTTAAGCCATGAATTGATTTTTGTAATGACTCCAGTTGAACCCTTTTTGGTCCAGCTAACATCCTCGGTAAGAATAATTCGGTCTCCGACTTCTGGTCTCTTCATAATGTTCTCCTTTCGTATTTGAGATATGAAGATTTCTGCCTATGACATTGGACGTTGAGAACATAGCCCATTTTGCGTATGAATACCTGCTAGAACTATCTTCTTAACATCTTTACTTGTGATTATTTATCTATTTTTTTGAAAAAAAGACATGTACGTAAAATTGTACATGCAGAAGAATCTACTAAAAAAGCTAAATAAAGAGGTGAGATGAACTTCTAAGTTTTTGATTGTAAGGTATTACAAATAGTTTTTACAGAAGCGGAGTCCGAGGCTCTGTAAGTCTTTAGATGAAGAGGTAGATGACATAAGACACAACGCTTTGTCTTTTGATACATGGACCTATCTTTAGTTTGATGCGGTCTATATTTCTATAAGCGAGCAGGATACACAACCAAGTGTGCAGCTGTTAGTGCCGTGGCTGCAAATGATGTCCACGCAGGTCTTGTAAGAGTTATATGTAAGCTGCCAATTGGTGCTGCCTGGCAAAAACTGTTTTTTTACTTATAAAGAAATGTCCTTGATAGATGTAGAACAAAAAAACTCATTAAACGAATAGCAAACAAGTAGGTTAGCCGCGGGCTGCTCTAGTGACTGCGGAATGCGGTAAATAACTGTCAGTTTTTAAATAGTAGTCTTCAACAAAAAAACTGGCGAGTAGTTGTAATACTCGCCAGTTAAAAAGTTTTTTGCAAGAATGTTCTAGAGAATTTCGTAAGTTCCTTCTTTTGTTAACCGAAATATAGCGTTCAAAAGGCACTTATCGTTTAGTCACGACCGGCATAAATTGGAACCTCAGACTCCTCAATTCCACGAGGTGTAGCCTTGCCACCCTCCTGAATCATCTTAATGAGAGCCTGCATAGCTTCCTCACGGGAACCATACTCACCGTCATAACCATAAGAGGTGCGGAAAACGGTATTGGTATCTGGATTCCAAGCGGAAAGAATATGCTTATAGCCAAGAAGGGTTGGAGTAGTTGGAACTGGTGCTGGAGTTGGAGCAGCTTCATGAGACTCAGCTGGCTTGTCCTCAGCTGGCTGATGGTCGTACTCGTACTCCTGCTTCTCTGGGGCTGCGGGCTGCTCAGTTACTGGTGGTTTATCCTCAGCTGGCTTAGTCTCCTCTGGCTTGGTCTCCTCAGCCTTCTCCTCTGGTTTGGCCTCCTCAGTCTTTGGCTGGGTAATTGCTGGAGTAGATGGCTGAGTAGTAGTTGGAGCTGGTTGGTGAGTTGCTACGATACCTGCTGCTGTACCACCTGCAACTGCAACGGTTGCAACTGCCATGCCGACCTTCTGGGCAACTGGAGCAGCCTTAATTGCGGTAGCAATCTTCGCAATACCCATGCGCTCGGAAAATGCGTTAGTTGCTTCAAGCGCCTTTCCGCTAAGCTCCTTTGGCTTGCCGAAAACCTGCTTAATGGCGCCAGTAAACTTATTAGCTCTATAAATCCTCATAACAACTTCCTTTCTGTGTTTTGTTGATAATAATTAAGTCCAGTTAATATCTTAAAAACATTCATTTCAAATCCATTTTTTTGAAGAATAGCTTTACATAAAAATCTCTAATTTCTATTCATTCTTCAGATCTAACTCATTAAGCTTGCCCATAGAAATAGTATCTATCTCTATTACTTAAACATGTAATAGAGAGATAGAGAAGAAATAGAACAGCTACTTAAGAAGGAGCGAAGGTGAATCAGATTTTTTTCAACTATGATATTAATCATCTCGTTGATTTTTTTCTTATATATTCATCAATTTGTTCTTTAGAATTAAAGAAGAACAGATTCTCATCGGGTGATACGTTGTTATACCACTCATACCACTTATACACACCACCGTCAGAGTCTTCATGAGGCTCCGCATCCATACCAATTTTACCGCACCCACATTCTGCTGCCTTTCTAACAAAAAAGGTCTAATAAATTATCTTCTCTGTAAAAAAATATGAATCGTTGAAATTTCCTTCATCAAAAAAATCAATAACTTCTTTAGAGATTTTATTTCCAAATCTCAGCGACCAATATTCTTTGAAGAAAAGATGCCAGTCAATACCTGACAAATCAGCAAGATAGTCATATTCCTCTTTTGATCGAAAGCCCATCCAATTAGTACTACTTTCTGGAATAATAACTGATTCTTTATATTCGATAATGGGAGGGGTGTTCATATACAATATGGTTATATTCAAATCTATACCTGTAGTAATATTTTTTTGCAGCCAAATAGCCCTTGCATCTTCTTTTGATAGTTCCATTTTTTTCCTTTCAGTATGTATTTTAAAAACCCTTATATTAATAATCTGAGATATAGATAAAAATCGCATGTATTCAAAGTTCTATTACATTAGCTGCCGTAAGCGCAGTCATAGATAGAGACTTTGGTCTGGGCGATACCAAGACTAGCCTACCCATGCGTTATAGAACTTTACAGTACTCTATCAATCTGTGCCGGCTTTACAGGTAACCTGCTTTTACAGCTTCTGTAGTCTTGTTTACGCAAAAATACCTTCATACAACATCCTTTCGTTTATAAATCCAATAAATGAACGCTTTCAATTCATAGAGAATGTGAACACATCCACTTATTAAATTTCGATAAAAAGAAATTTTGGGATTTAAGCACTAACTATCCAGGGATAAATTCCAAACTTCTTTCTAGAGCTTGATAAGTATTTCATAAGGGATAAACTTCATATCTACTCTATATTGTCTTTACAATTGTTGTTAAATATGATAAGGAGTTGACAAATTGATTATCGATTAAAAAAATATGCCCCTATAACGACTGTCTTGTTTATAAATTCATCAGTAAATGTTTCTGATCTTGCATTGTCGAGAACATTCATTTCAAAATTTCTATTAGTAGAGTTATCTTCTACTTAGATGAAAGTAAACCTTTAGCTTTAGCCGAGAGATGTGACTATAGCTAAAAGGTTTCCCAGTAATAGAATCCCAATCTCTATCTATGCCTCGAATCCATTTCATTAAAGCTTGTCCATAATTTCATCTTGGCTGGCTTGATGGTTTTCTCGTACATCATTAAGCCCCTGCTGAAGTTCTTGCTGGAGATCTTGTACTCTGAGCTCATTTATACGTTGGGCAACTAGCTGATTCTCATAAGATTTACGTTGGAGATTTTCTAAGTTTTCTCTATGTAGATATTCATCATAGAGGTTAATAACTTCTGCCTTAGTCTCTGCCTGATAATTTTTTTAGTTTCTTAATAAAGAATTCCACTGCATCGAGAGTTTTATAATCTTCCGGATACCAACTACTAACCTCTTTATCCCATCTGACATAAATGGGGTCTAATTCACTTTCCAAAGCGGAGATTTTTCTTCCTTCGCTCTGCATTTCTACTATTAATTGTTTTATTATTGGTTTCAACCATTAGAAGTTTTTTTATCAATTTCTGCTTTTTTTCAGTCTCATATATATGCTTTCTTTGATTAAATGTTAACGAGTTTGCATGTTTTTTTATAGATACAAGCAGACTGATAAACATTAGTGGGACAAATATATAAATAAGAGTCATAGAATCCGGATGAAATATATCATATGTTGTATTAAAGAAGATTTTCAAAAAGATTATCAAGCCCATAATAGAGTACTGCACAAATTAAAGTGAGTATAAAAGCCTATTTCTATAAAAAAATTTAATTGGGCTAACAAAAAAATCTCTTTAAGTATTGAAAGATAAATTTCTTGTCCATTATCTTCATAAGGCTCAGGATATTTTTGCTGTTCTGCTTTAAGGTCATCAATCATAGATGATGGAAAAAAAGCTTTTCTTCATCTTCTTCTATATCGTCTTCGAAAGATTCTATTTGATCTAATAAACAATCGCGTTTTTCGATGATTTCTTTTGCAAGAGTAAACTTTTTTTAATTAGCTCTTCACGTGTTTCCATGTTCTTCCTTTTTGTTAATGGTTTCCATAATGTGTTATTAGCCATAAGCGTACAGGCGATTCATGAAAAAGATATTCTATAGAGTCCCTTCTATTTTGGACAAACTCAACTCATTAAAAAAATAAGCTGTCATTTGTCCAGAAAAGTATTTCATAAATTGAATTAGAGGGGAGGGTTAATAGAAGAACTTTACATAAACTACAGATTCAGAATAAGACAAAATGATACTTATTACTATTTTTAAAAATGCATAGCTTTCCATAGATACTTTTTGTAAATGCTGAAACAAGTGTCGCATATAAAAAAATATCGAGTGTACTAATTGCATACACTCGATATTCACTAAGATGATTTTGTTCGACACTTTAAGATTTGTATTTAATTTATTGCTGGCCAAGAAGCTCATCTAATCTTGATGCGCGCTCAACTTGTCTAGTAAGTCCTTGTCCCAACACTTCCTCAGAACCAATTACGGTAACTTTTTGTTTTGCTCTTGATACTCCCGTATAAATTAACTCTCGCAGATTCAAAGGAGAGTCAGCTTCGTTGGTAAGCATTACCAACGCATGTTTATATTCGGATCCCTGGCTTTTTATGTATGGTAATGGCATAACCAAGTTCTGCAGCTTCAATTTGTGGACGAGAAACATAGCGGACGGTTCCCTTTTCTGTTCCTGGGAGAACTAATTTAAAAGAGTCTTCTCCTTCTTGAGGAACTCGTTTAACTAAAAAGACCTGTATCACCATTGTTGATATCTAAAAGTACTTTGATTTTTTTCTAACTACCAGTACTGAACCAATACGCTCCCCATATGCATCAACATCACTTTTTGTTGAACTAAAGTCTTTTTCAATTTCTTTAGAAATAAGAGCATTCCATTCTTGTACGCTGTTAGTACCTGCTTTTTGTTCCACGTTTTTTTGGCGCAGAGTAATCGTAGATTATTCATTTCATCAAGTAATGTTGCGTATTGTTGATCAAGTTTTTTGGGGAAATTTGATCGTCTTTCTCTTGTTTATAAAAGCTCACTCACTTTTTGACTCAAGTCCTTATAGTGTTGTATGAGCTCCTCTTTATAAGAAGAATTTTTTCTAAAATTACGTGAATCAATCAGCGTGACGTTCTTCTCGCCAGATTTAAGCAGTTCAATGGCCTTTTGTGTATCCTGATTTTTGATTAGCTGTACTAAGGCGCTGACTTCACCTTTATTGCGATGACCTTGATTGAGTGCTACAAGTCCGTTATGCAGTTGAATAAATGAGGCTTCAGAGTGATCATTTGGCCACTGTTCGTCTGTGGATGTAGCTGTCTTCTCCCATAATTTTTTTAGCGTGTTGTCAAGTTTAATGCTCTCGGATAAATCTATTGAGGTGTCGCGGCGTGCCTGGTTTTGCATGCCCTTTACGATATCTGCCAGTACAGTTCCAACTTCTACAGACGCAAGTTGATCTGGGTCACCGATTACAATGACCTTTGCGTCTTGAGGAATTGCTTCTAGTAATTTTTTAAACATGAGAAGGGAAACCATTGACGCCTCGTCAATGATAAATACATCTCCTGACAGTTTGTTCTTTGCGTCATATGTGAAGTTTTCAATGACGACGGGCTTAGCTCCAAGGAGTTTGTGGAGTGTGACCGCTTCAAGGTTCCCGTAGAAATCACTCTCAGAAGATGGAGCTTCGTTTTGGATTGATTCCTTAAGGCGATTAGCTGCTTTTCCTGTTGGTGCAGCAAGTTTGATATCAAGTCTTTTTTTCAGGGTTGGTTTGGCGAAGGATTTCAATCATTCGTGCAACTGTTGTTGTTTTTTTCCCGTACCAGGTCCACCAGTGAGCACTATAAAACCCTTTTGAGTTATTGCTCCGAGTGCCCTGACCTGCATAGGGCTTAAACAACCCTTCTCGCCAATTTTGAGTAAATTGTGGGATTGAATGGCATTGCTAATCTGCTCAACGGAAGGAGTTTCACCAGTAAGGCTTCTTGTTTGTCGCAAGATGATCTGTTCAGCAATAACCTTTTCTGCATACCAATATTTGTTGAGATAGAGCCAAGGTGTTTCATTGCCTGAAAAATTCAAGTTGAAGAGGAAGAATGTTTTGTTGGTCTTCTGTTGTGGTTTGTTGATTTTTGGATACACTGCAATATGGGCTCTTAATCAATGCTTCAACGATGTTTTTTGTTGAAAAGGAATCAGGCCATTTAACCTCATTAAGATTAAGACAGGTTGCGCCTTCATCAATTGCCTTGAAACAGTAGGCGGCTGCTTCTTCTACTAAGAAAGCATCGCCTTGTCCAGGATGTAAGATGCTAAGTTCTTTTACATCTTGGTTTGATGGACGAAGAAGACGTCGAGCAAGTATCCGGAATGATTCCATTTTTTTCTCTTCGGGGTCTTCAATCTCAAAAGCTTTGAGGTTTTGTATAGGTAAAACTATTCATGAGATGAATCTCCTTCAAGAATTGCATTTGTTTCAATTACTAGATCTTCAGGGATTGCCCAGGTAAATACTCCTGGTGCGTCTTCTGTATTGTTTAGTGGTTGATCACCCATGCCTCTGACAAAGAGATATGCAACGCCTTTGGGGACCTTTCCTGTAATTCTATATACGGCGACTGCATAGATAAGTGCTTGTAGAAGGTAAGTTGCATCCTTCATTTCTTTTACAACAAATTCATGCCTATAGTCATTACGGCGTGGCATGAGGACGGTTATTGTTGAATCCTTATCATCTGGATCTTCAATTTCTTCAGTTTTTCCAAATAGCCTTGAAAGGTTGTTTGTTTTCCAGTCAGCGATAAAGTAATTTCCCTGGTCATCGCGTAGAAGAACGTCAATGCTTCCTGTAAGAATGCCTTTCATTGATATTGCATTGCCCAGTCGCTCAGCAAAGTCTGACAGCTCATCAGAGTGGACATATTTTTTCCAACAGTCTGCAATTTTGTAAAGCATAGATTTACTATTTGGGTCTAAATTGAAATCAAACTCCAGTTCTGCGCGAATATTTTGAGGATTAATATCTATAAAGGATTTGCCCTCAAAAGGCCCATTTAGGCTAATACTAAAGACCTGCTTTAGTGCTTGCGTCAGTCTTTCATGGGATTCTTCAAGCGATAGAGGCTCGTGGTCTTTGGAGTTTAAATTCTTTTCTATAAGCGTTTGTTTTGCTGCATATGAACAAGCTTTATCAAAGCTCAGCGATGAACTTGATCTACGAATATTAATGAGGTTTTCAAATGCCGCATGAATTTGAGTACCAAAATCTGTTCCCGCTTCTAAATCTACCAGTGGGTGAGTGTCAGCGGAAAGTTCTTTGTTGAACCATTCTTCATTTGAAGATGTCTTTTTGGTTTCTTCTATGAGGGTCTCATTATTTTTACCGTTTGAAGCGTCCGAAATTTCTTCAATTTCATCATCATCATTTCCGCCTCCGCTGGTCGTAACGTCTGATTTCAGGTTAGCGGAGATACTGGAGTAAGAGGTTCTGTATTTCAGTTCTGGTAAATCGTCAGTATTAATATGCTTATAGTCAATCTGCTTATAGGCATATAGTTCATGTGTGCTCGAATGAGCCCGGTCATTGGAGTTATCTTCTTCGTCATTTAGTACATCATCAGTAAGCTCGAAAGTATAGCTGCTTAATTTGGACCTTGCATTAGCCAAAGCTCGCCCTAAAGGAGGAAGGGTGGCGGTGTCTTTACTTGAATTATCTTCTGGAAGGGGATCGGCCCACACACGACGTTCAATAGCTCTGCTCGAGTGAAGGCAACATAGGCTATACGTGCATTTTCTTCCGATTCCTTTTTAAGTTTTATTTGTTTTAGCTCTTCTATGGAACATGATTGTAAATCTTTAGATGAAGAAAAAGCGTAGAGACAACAAGTCTTAGAACTGCCATTAGAGCCGTTTCGTTTTGGAATGGCCAAATAAGGTAAGAGAACTATTGGAAATTGAAGTCCTTTAGAACCGTGATATGTGTATATTTGTACAGATGGCTCATCGGTAGGTATATTAAGTTTTTCTTCATCTTCTGCAGTTCTCGAATTTTTGGCTGCAGCTATGATTTTCATACTTAGCTTTTCTACAAGATAGTTCAAACTAGGATTTTCATGCCATAGTTTTTGCAGCCAATTTTTGACTTGAAGAGCGTTGATATAATAATCTTCACCGTACCAATTAGTAAAAAAACTCTTTGGCTGAAATTAGATTTAGCCTCTATGTTTTCCCATAAAAGGTTAAACCCACCTTTTTGGGTATGATTTTTATACTCTTGCCACTGTGTAATAATTTTATCAAGTGCAGAATCACTCATTAAATCATTCACTTCAAAAATGCCAAAAGGTCCAATGGCAACTCTCTTAAGGAGATTTTGGTCAGAGATACTTACTAAAGACTTGAGTAAGTCCAACCAGTCTTTGGCGGCCTGTTCATCAAAGACACTTGTTGTGTTAGTGAATACAGCTGGAATACGAGAATCTTTGAGAGTACTTAAAATTTCTTTAGCCTCTTTTGTCGTGTCTACTAAAACGGCTATGTCACTTGGCTTTATATGCCTAGACTTATTTTGGCCCTCTTTAATGGAGTAGATCTTTAACAGATAATTGATTACAGATACCACATCGCCTGGAGTATTACCTTTATTAAATTCTGTTTCTGATGTACGAATAAACAGTCCTTTATTTGCTGGGTTATGGTTGCCACCAAGAAGTCTTCTATTAGTGATGTGTGGGCGCACATCCACTACTGACTTAGGATCAAAAAGCTCGTTTGTTATTGCGTTTACGGCATCTACCACACAACTGTCACTTCTATAGTTGGTATTTAAGACATACATTTTATTGTTATCTTTTTGGGCTAAATCGCGCGCATCATGGAAATTCTCAACATCTGCTCCACGGAAAGAGTAGATAGATTGTTTATCGTCACCAACAGTAATCACTTTGACTGATGAATTCTCATTGGAACCGCTTAGGAAAGCTTTTTTGATGATATTCCACTGATTGATATCAGTATCTTGGAACTCATCAACCATTACTAATTTCCAACGCTTTTGAAGTAACTTTACAACCGCTTCTGTGTTAACCGCTTCGTTGGTGAGGGCTAAGAGGCTATCATTTGACATTACGGAGCGTGTCCGCTCCAAAAGCCCATAAAGTTTAGCGAGGTCTTTTGTCCATCTTTGCCATGCGAGAAGTTCGCTGTTAGGCTGAATAGAAGAACACTTAGCTTCATCCTCTGTAGAATCAGATTCTGTACTTGATTTATCTTCTTTAGGTTTAAATACATCTTTTAGATCAGCAAAAAACACATCTCTATTAAAAGAGCCTTGAGCTTCTTCAAGTGTCTTCTGATAGCGTTTACTGTCAAAAGAACGAGCAAAAGATTTTGATTGAGAGTACTTTGTCAGATTTGCATTATTGGTCAATTCAAGTAAATCGCTTGGGTCTGGTGTTAAAGTACGCCCTGCATCAAAGTCGGCCAAAGTGCCAACAATCCCTAAAATTTCAGTGCAGAAGTGATGAATTGTTCCGATGGAAGCTTCATTAAGGTGTGCAATAGCGTATGCGCGGTTCTTCTCAAATTGTTCCTTGTTAAGAGATTTTCCAAAAGATTTTTAAGGTCAGCAACTTCTTCCTCGTTTGTTAAAAAGGTTTGAATGCGAGTTTTGAGTTCTCTTGCAGCGTTATTGGTAAACGTGATGACTGCAGCTTCTTCTGGTTTTATACGATTCTCTTCGTTTGAATCAACAAATAGATAGCAAAGCTTTTTACAAATAGAATACGTTTTACCAGTTCCGGCACTTGCATTAAGAAAAGTGAGAGGAGAGCCGAGTTCAGATTCTGCTTTAAATTCATTTAAATTACTCATGTTACTTTCCTTTTTTTAATCTGATGGGCTGTCTATTACATTTGACCAATCAATTTGATCTGCAAGAAGTTTGAAGATTGATTCGTTGGATTCTTGCTCGCTTGCAACTATGAGCTTAAGTGCACTCTTATAATTTTCTAGCTGGTCTATTGGAATATTAATTAGTTCTTGCCAATTAGCATTTTCGCCCCAAAGCACTCGGTCATATTTCTCATGATAGTTGCGATTATCTTTATCAAATTTATATAGAATCTTTTTATCAACGGTGGTGTTACTGCACGCCGTATCTATTTCAGACTTTTTATAGGGCTTAATGGTGTTAATGTCTAGTGGAAGTGGGAGTTGCTGACCAATGAGATAGATTTTGATGAGCCTTGTAAGCCAGTCAGAAAGTATCTGGTTGTTTTCTACGATAACACTATTTAGGATGTCACTAATTGATTTAATTGTTGAATATCTAAGTTTTCCAAATTCAATTTGTTTTTTTATTCATGGATAAAATTAAAAATTGCCGCCTTAATGATTATCGCTAAAGTATCATTATCTTTTTTTCATTTTTTTATTGGTTTTAAGAGTGTTGCTCTCAATTTCAATAATGCATGATTCACTTACAAGACAGTTCTTGATTGTGCCAGAAATCTTATATTCATCTACGTTGACTTGTATGGGGATATTTGGAACAAAAGAGCAATCGTCAGCAAATCTTCTCTTGGAGGCTTCTTCTTTAGCGTCATCCATAAATAAGTACTGTAATTTTGCAAAAGCATTCATAACCTGCTCCTCGATAGAAGGATTAGGTTTTTTGATAGTCTTGAATAGAGCCTCTACTCCTGCATAGTTTCTTGTGCTTGAGTCAAGTTGCTTAAAGACATCGCTAATTACAGGACTATATAGATCCTTCTCGTAATTGTCTGGTTCATATCGGAGACCATTTGGTGCTTCAAGTTCTGTTAAAGCGCTTGCTTTTGCTCGTGCGGTGAAAAGATAGCTTGGTTCAGTTTCATCGAACAGCCCGTAAGATTTTGTTTCATCATCGGGAATGAATATGTCAAGCTTTTTCTTAACAAAATAGTCGGTCGGATCTTTATAGAAGCTAAGTAAATCAGAGAGATCGATTTCTTTTTGTGAATCAAATTGATCCTTTGAGAATGGCCACTGAGAAAGTTTTTGAGAGTAGCGATCAGTTGATTTGTTTCGATAATTGATATAGGCGCCAAGCATTTTGGAATGGTCTTTGTAAGAATGAACATCTGTAGTAAGATTTGCGTCTGGTTTGGAAAAAGGCTGCAAACCGTATGTTATTGAGTGAACAGTAGCAGTAGAAAGTTCTCGTTCAATATCTGCAATTACAGTTGGAGTATCTAAAACTTTACCGGTATATTCACTTCGACTGCTATAGACAATATCAACTTGTTTAGCACTCGTGAGTAGTGCATAGAGTTGCTTGAACGATTCTCTTGTTTCGTTTCTTAGTTTGTTGATTTTCTCGCTCCCAATATCTAACAGCGCATCATCCCCATATACTTTATTTGCAAGAGGGAAGTTTTTATCGGTAAAGCCTGCGAGAATAACGTGTTTATAAGGCGTACAGTGCAATTCATTTGTAGCACAAACAACAGGAGTACCTGGAAGCATATTTTCTGGAATTCGCTGTTTAGAAATACGACTTTCAGCAAGTTTTTTTACTTCATCTAAGGTAAGTGTAATTTGGTTTTCTTCAGGGTTAAGAGAAAGAATCTGTTCAGTTTTATCTAACCATTTACGTGCTATTGCACGAGCTTTTTTCTCATCAACAACTGACGGCTTGAAAAAAGTATCATCCAATGATTCTTGAAGAAACGCTGACCAGTCATCAATTGTGAGGTCAATTGCCTTATAGCTTTCTTTTTGGATTTATAGAACAAATAAGGTTTCTAAGTTGTTCAAGATATTGAATTGCCTTTGCGGCAACTGAGACAGTTATTGAGCTATTGATTTTTGGGGTGTAAACCGAGGTATCAGAATCATTTGAATCCCAACAAATAGCTTCTTTAGTATCAACTGAGATAGCGGAAGCTGATGCAACGGAGGACGTATTCAATTGTGCCTGTTCGGTTAGGCAATATCTCGCTGCGTAACTGTGAATTGTAGTCCCATCCCCAGGCAGCTTGTGCATCTTGCATTAACACAATGAGATTCTGTCCATCATCATAAGATAGTCCCGCTGCGTTTAATACTCCTTGTAGAGAAAAGAGCTTTGCAATATCCTGGAAATTTGCAGGACCATCCAGAAGAGAAAATAATGTTAAAAGGTACTGGTTTGTTTCTGAAGATTGGTCATTACGAGCTTCATGAGAGAACCAAAGTTTAATGTGTTTAGAGGGATGACTGTTCCCTGAATTGTCTTTTCGTTGATTATTGTGTTTAAAGGCAAAAGAAAGCAGCGGGAAAAGCGTATCCAATTCTGGGGTTAGAATAAGAATCTCTTCTGGATTGATATTTTCTTCTTGTGAATTAACTAGCTTAACTACAAGATCTTGAATGACCTGAACCTGTCTGTTGATTCCAATACATTTATGAAGTGTGGTTTGCGGTAAAGAATAGCCTTCATTTTTTTCTTTATCTTGTTCTCTAAGGGCATCCAATTTTCTAATTTTGGACCAAGGTTGCCAGAATCGGAAAGCTGGTATTCTTTGACTTTGATATTTGAGTTCTTTAAGCCTGAAATTAGGTTAAGTTCAGATTGAGAATAGAAGAGAAAACCATAAACAAAGATTGACTTTGGTAAGTGTTTGATTGAAGCATTGATATTTTTTTCCGCCACCAAAGGACGTGATAAATTGAGCCGGATCGCCATATTCAGGGTTCAGCTGAATAAGTTTTTTCCAAAGCGTGATTTGCCATTGGGAGATTTGATTGTTAGGAAGTTCTAACAGAAGTTCAGGCATTTGATCAAGATATCTTAGATAATTTTCAGCTGTTGTCTGCGCAAGAGTTAACCTACGAGCCTTTCTCTTTCGATAGTCAATCGTAGATGTTGAAAGTCCCTTAGTAGTAAAGCGTGCGCGTGCAGAAGATATTGTTTTGTTTAAAAAGTCTATAGCTTTCAGGGGTATCAATTTTATTGAGGGCTGTATTAAATGCTTCTATTAGCTCAGCCTGGAATTGTTGGCTAAGCTCTTTGCTTTTAATTTCAAACTCAATTGCTTGTCGGGTTTTTGCCCCTGGTTCTGGTTCTTTTGTCTTTCTACCTTGGGCGATTTTCTCTTCCCAAATTTTATGATCATTTTCATATGTTTCTATTTTTTTTCGATCATCGTCAGTAAGTTCAAGTCCAGTGATTTGATACTGCTGAATGCAGTCAGACAATGAATTTTTATTTTGCTTGAGGGCGGAGCTGATATCTAGAGCAGATATAGTCTTTGGAAAATTATTGCATACAGAGTCTGTGATGAGTTCTGTAAACAATGTCTCCAAGTTGCTCAGATTACGTTCGACGGTTTCAAACTTAGAGGTTTTTTCTGAAATGATAAATCGAATAAATCTTTTACCTTGGGGAACTTCATCAAATATCCAGTCAAAAAGATCCGCTGCGACATCGGAAACAATGAGTTTATAAGTGTCTTGATCAATGTCTAAGGAAGTCTCTTCATCTGTGGATTCTTGGGAAGTTTTATCTGCCCCAATCCAGTATTTGAAGTTGTCCGGGAATTCATCGGCATAGTTGTTAAACTTGGAGGATTCTCCAGGTTAGGTTTTCTTTTGACCAGGGATCACCGTATAGAAGAGCGTCTAGGTTGTTTTCTTTAATGGAATTGCAACGAATTTCAGAGATAAGATCTTGTGCTGCCATTATGCGGGTGCCTGCATAGATTCCTTGTTCAGCAATCTTTAACCTGAGATATGCGGCGGTTTGTTGAGTGGGGACAAGAATAATTTGGTCGTTGTCCATGATGTCATGATGTGACATCTCGGATAGAAAATCTTTTATGAAATTATTAAAAAAATTCTATCAATGCCTGAGGTTTCTTTTGTGGGTTTTTCTCATTCATGTTATTTGCTTTCTATGTTAAGTGGACAACGAAGAAGCTGTTTAGTAGAAATGGCGACTATTCGTATTTCTCATGAGCTCTTTTAAGTGCTTTTTTTCAAATTTAATTGGAATGATAGAGGTCCTTCTACCGTTGCAATATCGTAGTTATGAAGAGCCCACTGAGTCATTGCAATTGCGTTGGCTTCAACTTTTGCATCAAAAGTTGAAGGTGTTTTGTTGTAAATCTCTTTTACATGTCCAAAATCGTTGAAAAATGAATTTCTTGCGCTTCGCTCATTTTTCACGTGGATTGTAAATGTTTCAAGTGGATCTGAATACATATAAAGATAATCAAGAGGATAAGTTTCCGGTATTTGTTCAACTGGCTGGATTTTCTCGCTATCTTTTTTATCACGATAGATAATGCTGATGTTGAGCATGTATTCGAGAGAGAAATGATACAACTTGCCACTGTCAGCAAAGCGGGCTAATAAATAGTACTGCCCTCTTCGTGCCACAATTTTAACCGGAAAGACTTTGTATTTATTTCTCTTATGATCTAATCCCGAAGGTGCGGAAGTGAGCTTTAGCTCTGTGTTGTATCCTCCGAGTTCAAAAGTGACCTGAAGCTTTTCTTGAATAGCTGAAGTAAGTTTTTTGATATTTGAATAGAGCTGATTGTTGGTAAGACGTTCATGCTTATCGTCTTCAATAGTTATGTTAGACAGAAGGCTGAGCGCATCGTAACCACCAAGTAGGCTTACCGTACCAAAAAGGTTTTTAAGTTGCTCGGAAGACAGTCTGCTATCTGGTGTGATACCCAGAGCAATATATTCAACAAGTTCTGGGTCCAGCGGAGGGACTACATACCAGTTATATCCCGCATTAGATAAATCTGATTTCTCTATTTTTTTCAACAGTAAAAAGGCTTTCAGGATATTTTTGAGAATAGCTATAAAAAAAGTTCAAGAATATTTTTAATTCGACGTCGATCAGGAAAGATGTCGTATTGATGGAGCTTCTCCAAAATGTCAGAGATAGTTAGAGGATGTTCCTCAGAGCTTTCTCTTAAAAAGAATTTTTTTGGATGAGAAGAGTAAGCAATGCGTTATCTAAAAATGAATCATCTGCCATATCTATTCCTCTCAGCTGTATGATTATTTTATTTTATATAGAGTTTTCTAATAGCGTTATGTTTGAAATAATTTTCACAATCATTTTCAGAATATTCATGTACCAATTTTTTTGTACATGAATTGAAATCTCTTTTTTATACCATCTTGATACTCGCTTTAGCAGGATTCGTTATTTAAAGCCAGACGATTTTTGATAGATGAAAACAGATTTGATCTACGCGTAGTTTTGAGCTGTTTGAGTTACTAGCGAGCCAAACGAAGGGGAATGAATTGTTATTTTACAAGGCTTACATTAAATCGGAATTGAATGTAGGGAGTTTTACTCCAGCTAACCCAAGACCACTTTACGAGGAGCTTGGACAAAAGATTTTTTTGTATCCCACATCACTCAAAGAAAAGAGTGACCGTGCTCTGGAATTATTTAGTACCAATCCTGAGGAAAGAAAGGAGAGATATATTTTTAGAGATAACTTGGATACAAATCAGTATTTTGAAGTTATTGCAGTCATTATTGATGAAAACATCACAAAAGATGAACTTACTCTAGAGATTAAAAAAGCTGTTGAGACCTGGGGTTTTGGTGTTGTACGCGATATTCAGGTTGACGAATGTACCGCTATGGAGGTTGGTGACAAAATACGTCTTTCTCATTTAAGCGACAATCGTGAAAATTGGGCCGCAAGACTTCATCTGGTTAGCTTGTTTGAAGTTCTTAAGGCTGGAGACGCCTTTTATGAAAATATACTGGGTAATCCTAAAAAGACAAAAGATATCCTTAGTGATATTAAATACAATGCTTCGCGTGAGTACAGTGATTCTCTTCTAGAGGAGCTAAAAAGAGTTTGCGCTGGTAAAAGACATAGAGAGGCACTACAAAGCCTTAAACTCCCAGTGCATTATGTACTTGAGGGGAATTCTTCAAAGCAGTTGAACTCAGTAACAAAAGATTTGATTGACTGTCTTTATGAGAAGGGCCGTGTAAAAAGTCGTCTAATTTTTTTACGTATGATATAGATAAGATTAACAATTCTATTTTTTTATAATCATGCACTTGTAGAATATGGTGCTATTAATAATGAAATAGTTGAGGCCATTTCCGGTCATGTAATTGTTATAAATTACGGTAGGTTTGACCGTAATGAAAAATATAATCGCAATTTGTATGAGGCGCTAACAAATTTCGTCACACTACTTAAACCGTACTTAAATAATACTCAGCTTATTTTTGTACTCCCTGAGGGGTCCTCAGAGATTAGGCGTCTTTTGCAAAATCTGTTTGAGGTTCCACTGGTACTTATTAAGAAGAATAAGAAAACAAAGGTATCTCTTGAAGCTCGTAGTATGTTGATTGAACAGGCTGAGTGTCTTGCTACGGAAAACGGTGAAACACTGGACGATTCATTTGAAGCATTTCTTGATGAGTGCTTAGAGACGGGTGTCTTTTCTGATGTTAAAGATATCTATAGCAAGTGGAGTTTCAAGAAATTAATCAAAACCAAGTATCCACAGTATCAGCCTTTTTTAGAGGCTTTGGAGTCAAAAAGAAATTCAATTGGTCAGAGCGATGCATTGGGAGAGCTTGATAGCTTAATTGGGTTGTCGAGTGTGAAGCAAAGCATTCATCGAGTAATTGATAGAGCAAAGATGGAGAAAGAGCTTGAGTGTAGAGGTATTTCTCATCAGAACTACTCCATGCACATGGTCTTTTCCGGTTCTCCTGGTACTGGAAAGACAGTTGTTGCTAAGCTTTTTGGTCAGATTATGAAAGATAGTGGAATTCTTAAGGAAGGTAGAGTTATTTCTATTTCTGCAAGCTCAATTAAGTCAATGACTAATTTTTCCAATATCATTGAGTCGGCCTATGGTTCTGTTTTATTTATCGATGAGGCTTATACTTTGTATCCTGATGCTGTTGCAGAGCTTATTGCACAAATGGAAAATCATCGTGATGAGCTTATTGTTATTCTTGCTGGGTACTCTAGGCATATGCAGGCATTGCTTGGTTCTAACCCAGGTTTTAAATCAAGAATTGGAGAAGAGATTTATTTCCCTGATTACTCCGAGCAGGAGCTGCTAGAGATTTTTAAATATATGGTTGTTCATAGAGGGATGACCATTGATGACGAAGCTCTCTCTTGTGCTCGAGATATTTTTGCACGTATCGGAAAAGCTGGCGATCAGGGAAATGCTCGCTATGTACGACAGATTTTTGAGAAGGTTGAGGGTAATCAAAAGATTCGCCTGTTTAATTCTTTTGATGATGTAAGCACAATTCCTGATGAGGAACTTATAAAAATTAATGTCTCTGATTTTAATGACGTTGCCCCCTTGGCTCCATTGGCTCAGGGGACTAAAGACAGTGCGTATTATCAAAAATCATCAGCTGAGCAACTGATGGAACTGATTGGTCTTTCCGATGTAAAGAAGGTAATTCTAAAGCGAATTGACTTTATGAGGGCACAAAAAATTCAGCGTGACCGAGGAAAATCAACCTCTTTTGTTCCTGCTCATATGGCATTTTTGGGAAACCCTGGTACAGGTAAAACTGAGGTAGCTAATTTACTTGCCCATATTTTGGTTGAGAAGAATTTGCTTTCTGTTGGAAAGGTAATCCAGGTACCAGCTGTTTCGCTCATTTCACTACCTTCTGCAATTCCTTCTTTATTTGATAATGCTCGAGGTTCCATTATTTTTTTGTCGATGAAGCTTTTATACGTTACTTTCTTCTCCAGCAGCTATTTCGAGTATGGTTGAGTCAATGGACCGTTATAAAAAAATGAAGTAGTTGTCATCATGGCTGGTTATTCAGAGGAAATGAATGAACTTTTTTATTCTAACCCAGGTTTGGTGTCAAGAATTCGCAGTCAGATTTATTTTCCAGACTACTCTGATGATGAGCTTGTTCAAATTTTTGAGCTCATGTGTTTGCAACGTGAGTATCAATATGATTCAGAAATGCTTAAGCTGGTAAAAGAATTTATATCTATTCAGGACAAAGATAGATATTTTGGCAATGCTCGTTTTGTAAGAAATCTTGTTGAAGAGATGATGCTTAATGAAGGAGCAAGAACAGTCCGTCTTTGTGATTCAGAAGGCGAAGATGCCATTAATGATAAGAATCTTAAATTCTTTACGAAAGATGACTTTGAAGAGGCATGTGTTTCTATTCAGCAAGAGATTAAAAGAAGCAAAAGACTTACCCTTGGATTTAAGTAAGGTGCTTAATTTGACCTTTTAATAGCAGGAGAATCGATATCTAGCCAGTTTTATGAATTTGGTATGAAGATATGCATGTACGTTTTTATGTACATGCTAAATATTTCTTATCTACTAACCTATGCATAGTTCAAGAAATTGATGTTTCTAAACAAAGGAGGAATATGAATACATCAACTACACTCAATAAAAAGACGATGATTAGCAGGGAAGCATTTATCGCAGGTATTGCGGCTCTATTCATTGCAATGGTGATGATTACTGGCTGTAGTTCTGCAAAGTCAAAGGTTGTTGGTGCATGGAGTGGTTCATTTTCTAGCGGAGTAGTACAGGCTTCTGTGACACTTGATTTAAAATCTGACGGAACAGGTACATATACCTCTACAGGTGGTGCTCTCGGAATTAATTCTAACCAATCTGGAAAGCTTACTTGGGAGCTTAAGGATAATACTTGTGTCATTACGGATGACGAGGGTAAAAGCATGACTTTCCAGCTTTCTGAGGACGGAAGTACCATGATGGATACTTCGAGTGGATTGACGCTTACTAAGAATTAAGAAGAGTGCACGTGGTCTAACGTTGGATGACCTTCTCGTCTTCTCCAGGTCGCATCACAAAAAGTGATGTAAGAGAAGCACTCCAGTAATGTAAAAGAAATGCGGTTATTTCCTAGAATATAGTCACCATAACAGATTCAGAAAGGAAATAACCGCAATGCGAGCTTTACGTGAATCTGAGCTTTTATACACTCCAAGATCACAAATTAGATTTCAATAGTACTGCACGAGTACCGCTTAAAGACTTAGTAAATACCGTAATGGTCAAGCAAGTAGAAGAGTTTGGACGCGTTCGTAATGGATGCCGTGAGTGAAGTTTGTAACTGTAGTCGGTACTCTTACTTTAAAAATATTTAAGCTCCGTGAAGGAATCTACTTTTCTGACGAAATCGTAAGCAAATGGAGTAGATGTAACACAATCCCTACACCACTTTTAGGGATGTAATAAATCAAAGCCTAGACGGGCTTAACAAAAGGGAGAAACAATGAGAGTACGAATGATTGACAATATTACTGGTAAGGTCGTTAGGGTTGCAAAGCAATTTTCTAAGGCTGCTGCAAATGCACCAAAGGCAGTCGCGACTGTAGCAAAGACTGGCACTGTTGCGCAGAAGGTTGCCATGGGAATTGCAACAACTGGTCTTGTTGCTGGCGGTGCAACTGGTATTGTCCTCAATATTCCTAAACAGGCGCCTACTCCAGAGCAGAAGCCTGCTATTACACAGCCAACAAAGACCGAGGAGACAAAAACCGAGGAGACAAAAACCGAGGATACTAAGCCTGCAGAGGAGACAAAAACCGAGGATGCTAAGCCTGCAGAGGAGACAAAAACCGAGGATGCTAAGCCTGCAGAGGAGACAAAAACCGAAGACACTAAGTCCTCTGCACCTGCAGGACATTACGAGTCCGTTCAGAAGAGTAAGTATGTTGAGGATGGCACTTATACTGTAGTTACCCTGACTGATGATGATGGTGATCCTATTACCTTTACTACATCTTTTGGTACTTCTTCAGACGCACAGTTTAGTACTCAGGCAGAGGCAGAAGCGTACCTAAACGCGCAGCACCAAGCTCTCACTCAACGTACTGGTCGCAAGCGTGTTATTGCTGGCAATACTGGCCGTGGTTTTAATGTCGGTGAGACTCAAACTAAGGGCCATACAGAGTATTGGACTGAACAGGTTTGGGTTTCAGACAACTAATTAAAAGCATTTAGCTAGCTAGAAAATACGGAGATTGTTTATACAATCCCCGTATTGCTTTATATATCAATTCAACCATTACGATATTTACTACATCTTCAAGCAGTACTTGTGCAATACTATTGAGATCTAATTTGTGATCTTGGGTGTATAAAAATTCAGAGTCGTGTAAAGTTTGCATTGCGGTTGTTTCCTTTCTGAATTGGTTGTGGTGACTATATTCTAGGAAATAACCGCACTTCTTTTACATCACTGGAGTGCTTCTCTTACACTACTTTTTGGGATATGATTCTTCTCCACCTACCGGCAAAACGACGCCGTTCATGTGAACCCCATCTGTTTGGACAGGTGGGGTTTCTCGTCAGTCGTATAGTCAAAGTACTATGGGCTTGACATGCGGAATCATGTGACACGAGGCATCGGCAGAATCGGGGCGAGAAATGCAAAAGTTGCAGAAACGTTTTACGACGGCTTTGAGTGTGTTTATGACGTTGGTGCTCTCGTTTGCGTTGGTTGGGTGCAACGTGTTTCCGTTCCTGCAGAACAACCCTGCCCAGCAAGCAACGCAGTCGTCAATCACAACAGGGGAAATCGAGGCAATACACGAGCCCAAGTTTGGCGGCAGCTACCTGGATATCGCCATCGACGATTTTAATAATCTGGGCTTTGAGTACGGCGACAGCGTGGACGTTACGTTTAGCAACGGATACAAGCTCTCCGATATTCCGTACTACAACGGCTATTACACCAAAACCAACGAGCCCCTGGTTGTTGCATATCCGGGCTACCCTTATGTCTATGTGTGCGTAAATAATGGCGAGCCTCTGTGGGAAACTGCTGGTCTGAAGCATGGAGATACGGCTACGGTGACGCTCCACGAGAAGCAGAAGTACGCAACAGTTCAGAAAGCTCTGGATGCAACGTACACCAATAATCGCTCCGATTACGCAAGTGACGAGGTCTTTGCCAACTTCCGTCCCATGAAGGGCGGAAATCTTGCTGAGGGCGTGATGTATCGCTCGGCGTCTCCTATTGATAACCAGAACAATCGCGCGCCTTACGCGGCAAATCTTGCCCAGAGGTGTGGCGTGCAGTTTATTCTGGACCTGGCGGATACCAACGAAGAGATCCAGGGCTATTACCAGAATGCGGACTACGACATTACGTGGCATAAGAGCCTGTATGATGCGTTGAACTTTGCCGCTCTTGACCTCAATGCTAATTACCGTGGCGGCCAATATGCCTACCGTCTGGCAGCGGGTCTGCGCGAGATAATTCTGCATAAGGGTCCCTACCTTATTCACTGTACCGAGGGTAAGGATCGCACGGGCTTTGTCTGCGCCCTTCTCGAGGCACTTTGTGGTGCATCCTACGATGAGATGCGCGACGATTACATGATTACCTACGACAACTATTACGGCATTAACGAGAAGGACGACAAGGCTCGTTACGACGCCGTTGTTGACGTGAAGTTCGACGACATCGCTCGCTGCATTGCTGGGGTGCCTACGTATGGTTCGCTTGACGGCGCAGATTATGCAGCTGGAGCTCGCAAGTATCTGACCGATGTGGGTATGACCGAGTGGGAGATCAACAAGCTTGTCGACAGGCTGACGAGCAAGTAGCGGTCGCGGCGGTGGTTGCGGCGCACGGCGGCGGTCGCGGGCTGCGGGTCGCAGCGACGGGCGCGCAGTGGCGGTTGAAGTGGCAGCGATGGCGGTCCGGGTTGTGGCAAGAACTGACAGGTTAGTCACCTGGCGAGAGGAGCGATTTTTCTCGCCAGGTTTTTTTAATAACAAATTTAAATAATGTTATGTGAAGTTGATTTCCTTTTACCGTTGGCGGAATTGGAAATGGAAACGTCAGAGCCCCTTTTTATAATTTTCTATAAGGAGGGTGCGTCATGGATGACAAACTTGTTCGTCTCATAACGTGCTTGGCAAAACAGGAAGATGTTTCTACATCAACGCTGTCTGAGTCCTTATGCGTCTCCGAGCGCACGGTACGTGCATATATTAAGCGAGCAAAAGAATTACTAGAAGGTACTGCGGAAATTACAACAATAAAGGGCCAGGGCTATCACCTTGAGGTTCTTAATTCTGAGCTTTTGGATTGCTGGCTTAATAAAGAAGATCAACTACCTCAGACTTCTAATGAACGCGTGGCGTATATATTGGATGACCTGCTTAATCGAAGTGATTGGGTTACGGTAGACGAGTTATCAGAGATTCTTTATGTCTCTCGTAAGACTATCTCGGCTGATTTAAAACAAGTAGAAGAGTTTCTCGCCAGATTTGACCTGCGCATAGTGCGTAAATCGCATTATGGAATTCAGATTGAAGGTACTGAATTTAATAAGCGACTCTGCCTGGCAAGTCTGGTAACAAACGAAGAATATTCGGGCAGCTGTCACGCCACGGTAGAAAATAATGAACTTATTGCTGATGTAACAAAGCTAGTGGTTGAGTGTGTTGAACATCATGATGTCAGCTTGAATGATTTTGCAATTAGAAATCTTGTCATTCATGTTGTGGTTGCAATTAATCGTATTAAGCAGCAGTGCTATGTTGCAGGACAGGAAGACTCGCTTAAGAGAATTCAGTGCTCGTATGAATATAGCGTGGCACAAAAGCTGGTAAATTGTCTGTCGTCTGAGTTTGATGTTGAGTTTCCTCAGACAGAAGTTGCCTATATTGCAATTCATTTGGCATCTAAAAAGATGTTTAAAAGATATCTCTGAGTCTCCAAATCTAGTAATTACCGATGACGTATTTGCAGTTACGCGTCAGATGATTGATCTGGTATGGAGTAGTTTCAGATTTGATTTTAGGAATGATCTTGAACTACATATGAGTTTAGCCAGGCACATTGTGCCACTTTCCGTCCGATTGCACTATAACCTGCAGATAGAAAAATCCGCTGCTTACAGACATCCAGTATCGAATGCCTCTGGCGTATTTGATGGCCATGGAGTCGTCAACAATCTTGGCCAAAGAGTACGAAGCAACTCTTAGCGAGCATGAGGTAGCTTATTTAGCTCTGGCATTTGCCTTAGCATTGGAGCGTAAGCGTACCGAGCTTCCAAAAAAGAACGTGCTGTGTGTTTGTGCGACAGGTCTGGGCACCTCTAAAAATTTTGGGAATTCGTATTAAAGAGGAATTTGGGCCTTATATCGGATCAATTTCTACGTGCAATCTTAGTCAGATTTCTACGATTGATTTTTTTCACATATTGACTATGTGTTCTCTACTGTTGAGATTGAATCTCCTTTACCAGTTCCTGTGTGTTATTCGGGGTTCTTGCTCGACGATATTAATAAAGACCAGGTAGTTAAAGACTTGCTTCGTCGAGATGAACGAGCAGAGTTTGTTAAACACTTCAGCGAACACCTCTTCTTCCCACATCTTGCATACAGAAGTAAGACGGAAGTACTTAATTTTTTTGGTCAGTCAATTATGCAACAGTGAGAAATCAAACATCTCTGTTTCTGAAGATGAGTTCAGAGCTCTTGTTTTTGACCGCGAAACTTTAGCAATGACTGCCTTTGGAAACTTGGTTGCACTTCCTCATCCTTCACGCCCGGTATCTGAATGTACTTGTGTAGCAGTCGGCTTATTAGATAACCCAATTGACTGGGACGGTCATGACGTAGCTGCTGTGTTTTTTTAATCTCAGTTTCTTGTTCAGAAGACGAGAAAACCCGTTTATTTAACAAGAACATGGCGTCACTTCTTATGGACAAAGAGGCAATTTGTTCACTGGTAAAGCATCAAAGTTTTTCAACTTTTGTTGGTCAAATTACATCGTCAGGTGATGGTTTGAGAAAGAGGGGATAGGAATGGACGAAAGAGAGGTAGAGGCTATTGTCACCAACTTGGTTGTGCATGGTGGGGATGCAAAAAGCTATGCAATACAAGCAATCAAGTGCGCTCGTTTAGGAAAGTTTGACCAGGCAGATGAGCTGTTGAAACAGAGTTCAGAATCGTTAAATCGAGCGCATGAGTTTCAGATGGAGCGGATTCAGCAAGAAATTATCGGACAGAATAACAAGCCACTGTCTTTGTTAATGGTCCATGGGCAAGATCACTTGATGTGTGCACTTACAACACACGATTTGGCAGTGCAAATTGTTGAGCTTTGTAAGCAAGTAACTACGAGCAGTGGTGAGTGAAAGGAAGTAGGTATGAAAAAGATTGATTTGTTTTGTAGTGCAGGTATGTCCACAAGTATGCTTGCAAACAAGATGCAAGAGGTTGCTGATGCCCATGGAATTCAAGTAAAGGTTGAAGCATTTTCTTCTACCTCGATTGATTTCCAGGTGGAGCACAACACTCCCGATTGCATTTTACTGGGACCTCAGGTTCGTTTTAGCTTTGACGATGTAAACGCAAAATACGGAGCAAAAATTCCTGTTGGCGTTATTGAGTCAGCGGATTACGGCAACTTGAATGGCGAGCGTGTGCTTAAGATGGCCATTTCTTTGATTAAGCGTGGTTCTACTGCATAGGGTTTCTCACTATACGTTTTATCTGTGATTTTATAAAAATGGAGAGTTTTAGTTTGGAGGGTTCTATGAAAACGATGGATGTATTTGAAAAGCGACTTATGCCGCTGGCCGAAATGATTGGTAAAAATAAATACCTTTTGACCATGCGAGATTCGTTTGCAATGGTCATGCCAATCCTGATTATTGGCTCTATGTTTACTTTGCTTCGCAACTTCCCAATTCCTGCGTGGATTGATTTTTTGAAGACTACGATGGTTCAGCCAGATAAATCGCTGTTTGCTCTGCTGGCTATTCCTTCCGCATGTACTGTTTCGCTCATGGCAATCTTCCTGGCTTTTAACATTGGCTATAACTTTGCCGAGCACATTGGTATTAAGGACCGTGCGTCAGCAGGTATTGTTTCTTTGGTAGGTTGGTTCATCCTTATGCCTCAGGTGACTGAGTTTTCACCTGAAGAGGGCGTGGAGCCATTCCTGGTAGACAGTATTCCTCTTGCATGGACGGGCGCAAAAGGTGTCTTTATCGCCATGATCGTAGGCTTCTTTGCAGTAGGTGTATTTGGTTACGTCATCAAAAAGACTGGACCATTAAGATGCCAGAGGGCGTTCCTCCTACTGTTGCCCGTGCATTTTAGCGCTCTTATCCCTATGACCGTTGCATTTACCGCCGTATGGCTGGTTGGAATTGTCTTTATCATTTCCCCCATGGGGCAACGCCTTTAACTTCATTTATGCAATTCTTCAGGCTCCTCTGACTTCACTTGGTGGAACTGTTTGGGCTCTGGCATTTAGTTATGTCTTGGCAAGTGGATTCTGGTTTATTGGTATCCACGGCTCCAGCGTTACTGGTTCAATTTACACACCAATTCTTACGGCACTTTCGCTTGAGAATCAGGCTGCATTTGCTGCTGGCGCAGCACTTCCCTAACATTGTTAACCGTGAGTTCGAGACCTTCTTTTGCAACCTTTGGCGGCGGCGGTTCTACGCTCTCTCTGCTGATTGCAATGCTTCTGTTCTGCAATTCAAGCGTATTAAAAGATCTGGCAAAAGATTTCTGTTGCTCCTGGTATCTTTGGTATCAATGAGCCAATTATCTTTGGTCTTCCTATTGTTCTTAACCCAGTTATGTTGATTCCTTTTTATCCTCACTCCAGTGGTCAACATCATCATTGCGTACTTCATCATGGATCTTGGTTTAGTACCTCTGTGCAATGGCGTCATGCTTCCTGGACTACTCCTCCTCTGGTTTCTGGATTCCTGCTGAGTGGTTGGCAAGGCGCTGTCCTGCAGCTCTTCTTGATTATTCTGGGCATCTTTATTTATCTGCCTTTCATCAAGACGTTGGATAAGGAATATCTGAAGGAAGAAGCTCGCAGCCTCCGAGGAATCTTCTACTGAGCTGGAAGACTTTGACTCTATCGATCTTGATTCTGTCGTGCTGTAAAACTTTTGTATTTGAGCTGTACCTGGTACAACGCTAAGACGCTGTGCCAGGTATCAACCTGTACGCTTGATTGGAGGAAGTGATGCATAGGCTTGGAATTTCTCTTTATCCAGAGCACTCAACACCTGGAGCTCGATGATGCCTACATGGCATTAGCAAGTAGCTATGGTTTCTCGCGCATTTTCACATGCTTACTTTCTGTGGATAAGTCACCAGAAGAGACAGTAGCGGAGTTTTCGCAGTTTATGGACCGCGCTCATGGGTATGGGTTTACTGTTGCAGTGGATACCAATCCGCGCGTATTCCAGCACTTAGGGGCAACGGCAACTGATATTTCTGTTTTTGCCAAGATGGGTGTTGATATTATTCGTCTTGATGGGCATTTGGGAGACCGTCAGGACATTGCTCTGACAAGAAATCCTTATGGCATTGCGGTTGAGTTTAATGCCAGTCAGATGCTGTCGCTTGATCTACTTATTGAGCGTGGTGCATATCGTCGCAATATGTGTGTTTGTCACAATTTTTATCCACAGAGATTTTCTGGCTTGAGCGAGAAACGCTTTATTGAATTCTCCGAGCATTATTTTGGTATGGGTTTAACTCAGGCAGCATTTGTGACGAGTCAGCAGGATAACACGTTTGGTCCATGGCCGGTTTATGACGGTCTTCCTACCTGCGAAGATGACCGTACTCGCTCTATTGATTTGCAGGCAAGACACCTGCTGGCAACTGGCCTTATTGATGACATTATGGTTGGCAATTGCTTTGCTTCTGAAGAGGAACTTGCCGCATTAGCCGCTGTTGATACTACTAAGGTAACGTTCAAGGTTGAATTTGATTCGGGTGTAACTGAGGTCGAGAAGAACGTTTTGTATCAGTTCAACCACGTAACGCGTGGCGATGCATCTGAGTATTATCTGCGTTCTTCAGTACCTAGGATGTTTGAGTACTCCACTTCAATTCCTGCTCGCCAGCGCGTAAATCGTCATATTAAGCGCGGAGATGTATTAGTGGTGAATGACAACCTGTCTCATTATTTGGGAGAAGTCGAAGTTGCTCTAAGAGATTTTGAGGACGATGGAACCCGTAATGTTGTAGGGACGTATCCCAGAAGACGAACTATTTTTTTGTTGGATTATGTGAAACCTGAATTCCCGTTTGGATTTGTTAGAGACTAGCGGGGTTGTTTTGGTTATTGCATCAATGCTGAAATGGAAAATTAGTCGCCTGGCGAGAGGAGTAATCTTCTCGCCAGGTTTTTTAATAACAAATTTAAGGTATTTGAAATGGGTTTGGTGTTGTTTGCAGGTGAATTTTATGTGAATGACCCTGTGCTAGACGGCTATCGTTGCATTTGTTATAAGATTCTCACTTCTGAATTTTGTAGGGATTTACGTGCTGTTTTGGGGACAATATGAATGTAGCGCAAGGCCTAGAGAAGAAGCTTATGCCAATGGCAGAGTTGGTGAGTAAGAATAAATATCTTCTTACTATGCGCGACTCTTTTGCCATGCTCATGCCAATCCTTATCATCGGATCAATGTTTACGCTGGTAGGTAATCTGCCAATCCCAGCGTGGGTTGATTTCTTGAAGTCCACTACGATTCAGGGCAAGTCGCTTTTCTCGCTGTTGGCCATTCCTTCTGCCTGCACTGTTTCGCTCATGGCAATATTTTTGTCGTTCGAGATTGGCTACAACTTTGCTGATCAACTTGGTTTAGAGGATCGAGTTTCTGCTGGTATGGTTTCGCTCGTCAGCTGGTTTATTTTGATGCCTCAGGTGACTGAGTTTTTGCCCCAGGGAGCTTCTCAGCCATTTTTGGTGGAGAGCATTCCTCTTGCGTGGACCGGCGCGAGGGGTGTGTTTGTAGCGATTATCGTAGGCTTTTTGTCGGTGTCCATTTTTGGATTTGCTATCAAGAAGAATTGGGTTATTAGGATGCCGGAGGGTGTTCCTACGTCTGTTTCGCTTGCGTTTAGTGCTCTGGTTCCGATGGCGCTCGCGTTTGCCGCAGTGTGGGCTATTAGCGTTTTGTTTGCACTTACCCCTTGGGGAGATGCGTTTACCTGCATTTATTCCATGTTGCAGATTCCACTGACCATGCTTGGCGGAACCGTGTGGGCCTTGGCGATTGCTTACATTATTCAGGGGCATTTTCTGGTTCTTTGGCATTAACGGGTCAAACATTACGAGCCCTATTTTTACGCCGATTTTGACTGCGCTTACGCTGGAAAACCAGGCCGCCTTTGCCGCCGGCACTGCGCTACCCAACATTATCAATCGAGAGTTTGATGCGTTCTTTGCGCTGTTTGGTGGCGGAGGATCAACCCTCTCACTGTTGATTGTGATATTTTTGTTCTGCAATTCTCGCCGTGCAAAAGACATTGCAAAGATTTCTATTGTGCCTGGTATTTTTGGTATTAACGAGCCCGTCATGTACGGACTGCCGATAGTACTGAACCCCATTATGGCAATTCCTCTGATTTTTACGCCGGTTGTTAACGTTTTAATTGCGTGGTTCGCAATGAGCGCCGGCTTAGTGCCTCTGTGCAACGGTATTATGCTGCCTGAAGTACCCTCCTTTGATCTCGGGATTTCTTCTGTGCGGATGGCAGGGCGCTTTACTTCAGCTCATATTGATTTTGATTGATATGGCAATCTACCTGCCGTTTATTAAGGCTCTGGATATGCAGTTTCTCAAGGAGGAAAAGGGAGCTGAGACAGAGCACGCAGTCTAGGTGCTGCGGAGACATAGTGTGCGTTGAAGGCAGCTCTGGGTGAGCTGCCTTTTTCTGTTCGAGGCTTTTAGTTTCGTTGAGCGCGTGTAACGCGCGAAACACAAATTACCACATCATGATCTGCCTCCCATTTCTTATGTCCAAGAAATGGGAGGCAGTTCATAGGAGGCTCTTTTGGTTGTGGTATTAGCTAGAGATAATGTCATTCAGTATTGATTTCCAATTAGACGGTACTCCCATGACACGATTTCTAATTGCTTCATCTTGAGGAAAAATTTTTGGAGAATAGATTCCAGTGTTTCGTCATGTTCTAAATTGAAATCTGATATAAGTACTTTCAATCATTGTCATAAAACCAAAGATATGCTTTTTATTATTTTCAATTGGTTGCCACTTTTATTTTGAGGCAACTTTGGTTTTATATCGTAAACGCGGTTATACATACGAGCATGATGCGCTGATAAATTCTAACAACATTTAGACTTTTTAAGCCATGATCCGAGTTGCGCTGTAGTCAGACCACATTTTTCAGACATTGCAATTTGAGCATCATTGGGAGACATTTGATAAAGATGTGACAGCATACCCCAATCCATTATCTCTACGGCGGCCCAGATAGGGAGAATTCCCCCATAATGCTCTTTTTATGATGTTTGACAAATTGTTCTTTGGAGTCGGAAAGAGCTTTATTGTAACGTTTGATCCATTGGTTGTAATATTTTTTGTTTAGAGCGCAAGTTCCCAATGAGTTTGGTTTTTAGATGAATTTGTTCATCGTATTCACCCAGTTCGTGACCAATTAAAGTCCTGAAAGCAATTTCAATTTTTGATAATTGGTTGAATAAATACATCCTGAGCTGCATGTCGTAGTTGTATAGATCAAGAATATCCTGAAATGAAATCTTCTGATTAAAGTAACTATGTTTTTTTGTCCATAAGGGATACCAATATCCACTCAGTCTGTAGTAATTAATGGTGGACAATATTGTTTCTGCTTTTTGCGGGTCATCAATAATCATGCCTCGGTCTTTTAAAATACAGACCTGATCAGCATAGGTTTTAAAACTTTTTATTAGATGAGCTTCAGACATATAATCACCTTTATAAAAAGTAGGACCGGCCCTGGACTATGCAAAAGCTATAGCGGAACCGGTCATGTTGAAATAATTATACAGGGTTTTATCTATATACAAATTTAAGATTTCAGCTTAACAAAAAATTCATAGTGCAAAACGGGTAGCTTACGCTCCATTTAAGCTGCTTCTGCAGGTTAGCGTTAGAAGTCTGAGCAACGAAGGTTTTCTCGCCATTTTGTATGTATTAAGTACAGAATTCGAGTGATTTAAAAGCAAATATTTTTTCCTGTTCAAACAGTCGCTGCGTAAAAGTTATACGGGGTTAGGACTCGCGCTGTTTGCGGGCGTGGCTTGGCGTATAGTTATAGAGTTACAAGAGAAAAATAGAGGCGTTCTAGAGGGCGTTTTTACGCCGAGAAGAGTGTTTATGCTTGCTATAAAAAATGAAACAAACGTGGTGCTTGCGGTTGATACGTCTACAGACATGCTTGCGTGTACGGTCGCGCGTCTGACCAGGCGCGATACCAGCGCCGCTGATTCGGCTGCGGCAGATGGTGCGAGCGCAACGGACGGCGGGTTCGACGTTGAGGTACTAGCGTCAACGGATCACCTGTGTCGTCGTCAGGCAAACGTGGAGCTTGTGGGTTCGGTCCAGGAGGCGCTAAACGCGGCTGGCCTAACTATGGCCGACGTTGACGCTGTAATCGCAGGTAGAGGACCTGGCTCGTTCACGGGAGTCCGCATTGGCGTGGCTACTGCAAAAGGCATTGCGTGCGGCTCTGGTCTGCCACTTTACGGTGCAAGCGCGCTTGATGCCGGCGTTCAGCGTGGAAGGCGGGCGTGCGCGGCACCGTTGGCGTTGTTGCAGACGCCATGCGCGGCGAGGTCTATCCGGGCATCTACCTGCTGGATGACGCTGGAGCACATAGAACGTTCCCGGTAGAGACCGTCCTCAAGGCAGACGCTTGTGTAGAGGAGTGGTCGAGCAGGACTGATAAGGCCCAGCTCACGCTTACAGGTAATGGTTTAGTGAAGTACCGTGAGCGTTTTTGAGCGCGCGGGTTTCTCGACATATACCGATGAGTTGACGTGGTTCCCAACAGGAGAAGGCCTGGTACGCGCGGTGTGCATGCCCGAGTATCAGCAGGCAGGTGCGGGCGATCCGGCGCTGGTGCTGCCCATTTACACGCGTCTTTCGGACGCGGAGGAGTCGGAGCGCAAGCGTTTGGCTTGAAGGAACCGGCAACGGTGGCCCTGACCGGCGTGGATGATGCGCTGGCCGATATTCACCTGCAGCTCTGTCCGATGACGATGAACGATCTGGACCAGGTGGCGGAGCTTGAGGCGGCAACATATGCTGACGCTGCGCATTCGGCCTGGTCAGCAGACGTTCTATGACGAGCTCTCGGGCGTTGGGCGCAGCTGGTGGCTGGCTCACGACCGCGGAACGGTCATCGGTTTTGCGGGCGGTCGTCTGGCAGGAGCTGAGTTTGAGGTGGAAGAAGTGGTGGTCGCGCCCTGAGCGTCGCCGCCATGAAATTGCATCCAAGCTGGTAGAACGCGTGGCATACGATGCTCAGATGCTGGGCGCATCTGCGATTACCCTTTGAGGTGAGGAGGATAACGCTCCAGCTCAGGGTGCCTATAGCAGCTGGGATTTGACGAGGTTTGGCCGTCGCCCGGGGTATTACGGCCCGGATTGTGCGGCGGTTTTGATGACGGCGCAGCTGCCTTTAGCGGTTGGCGCTGGCTTTGAGGCGAGAAACCCTGAACCTCACGCATCAGTTCGTCCGTGGCCTATTGTTGCAGGTGAGCGCTCTGAAGAGACGCTTGCGGCGCTCCGCGAAGCCGGGGGATTTGATTCTAGTCTGAGTCCTCTTGCGACGAGACCGCCATGTGCATCATGGATTCACACGGTGTGGTCTGCGCAAACGTTGTCGCAACGCAAATTGACTTCCATGCTCGCTGGCGGCGTCGTGCCCGATTGCTTCCTCGCAAGCACACCGAGGCTATTGTGGGTCTTTTCGAGGAGACCATGGCCCGCGCGGGCGCGCACTTTGGTTGCGACACGCTGGTGCCGTCTGACCTGGCCGCCGTTGGTGTTACCGCAGGTCCAGGCCTTGTCGGCGCGCTTGTTGTAGGCGTGGCGTTTGCCAAGGGCTCCTGCGTGGCCACTGACCTGCCGCTTATTCCCCGTGCATCACCTGAAGGCCACCTGCTGGCCAACCTGTTCGAGACACCCGACTTGGAGCCGCCGTTTGTGGCCAGCCTGGTCTCGGGCGGCAATACTATGCTGGTACATGTGCGTGCCTGGGGAGATTATGTGGTCCTGGGCTCTACCATCGATGACGCTGTGGGTGAGGCATTTGATAAGGTTGCCAAGGCGCTTGGCCTCGGCTATCCAGGTGGCCCTGTGATCAGCAAACTTGCAGCTCAGGGCAATCCCTAAGGCCATCCACTTCCCGCGCGCAATGATGCACAGCGGTGACTATTCCCTTCAGCCTTTCTGGCCTGAAGACAGCCGTTATTACCACATTGAGGGCGAGAATCGCGCAGGTAGAGCAATCAATCTGCCAGATCTGGCTGCCTCGTTTGAGCAGGCAGTTATTGACGTGCAGGTTGCAAAGTGCTAAAACCGCTGTTGAGGAGACGGGCGTCTCCGATTTCTGCGTGGGTGGCGGCGTAGCTGCAAACCCCTGCGCTCAGAGCTGCATATAGCGAAAACCTTTTGGTCGTATGGGCGTTCGAGTGACGGTGCCTCCGATGTCGGTTTGCGGCGACAACGCCGCAATGATTGCCGTGGGCGCGCTTCGTAGCTACCGTACACAGGGTTTTCTCGCCATTGACCTTGGACGCAAACCCCAACGCGCAGCTGGGATCGTGGTCGTCGGATGCGGCGCCCGTTGTCCCAAGCGGCATGTAAGGAGACCGTTGTGCAAGACGGATTCATCAAAGTTGCAAGTATCACGCCGACGCGTCCGCGTGGCCGACGTGGCATTTAACGGGAGAGCTGTCTGGCTGCCATCGAAGCAGCTCGCAGGTAATCGCGGCGCCAAGGTGGTCGTACTGCCCGAGCTTTGCATCACGGGCTACACCTGCGAGGACCTGTTCTGGCAGGATGCGCTCCTGGACGCAGCCGAGCGCGGCCTAGTTTCCATTGCTGCCCGCACAGCCGACGTCGACGCGTTGTTGCTGCTAGGACTGCCTGTTCGCGTGGCCAGCAAGCTCTACAACTGCGCCGCCGTTCTCTTTAGGGGAGAGCTTTTGGGCCTGGTGCCTAAGCGCTACGTGCCCATGTACAACGAGTTTTACGAGGGCCGACACTTTGTTTCTGGCCCCAAGACGGTCACCAGCGTGGACTTTGGCCTGCTCGGTGAGGTTCCGTTTGGTACCAACCAGCTGTTTGCGTGCGACACCATCCCTGAGCTGGTCGTGGGCGCGGGAGATCTGCGAGGACCTCTGGGTGCCCATGCCGCCGTCAAACGCGCACGCCGTTGCCGGTGCCACGCTGATCTGCAACTTGTCCGCGTCGCCCGCGCTGGCCGGCAAGTCCGCGTACCGTCGTCAGCTGGTTGCGCAACAGAGCGCGCATCTGATCTGCGGTTACGTTTACGCCAGTGCTGGCGAGGGAGAGTCTACGACCGACTTTGGTTTTTCTCGCCATGATCTTGTTGTCGAGAATGGCCGTGTACTCGCCGATTCTGGCGTGTTTGGCGAGGGTATCGCGGTGTCCGAGATTGACGTGCTGTCGCTGGCGGCTGACCGCAGGCGCACGTCGACGTTTGAGGCTGCTCCGACGCCGGAGGATTGCAAGCATCTGACCACGTATTTCTCGCTGGAGTTTGATGGTGAGGGTGAGGGTGACGACGAGATTGCTATCCGCACGCCGCTGACCAGGTACGTTGATCCGCATCCGTTTGTGCCTGCGATGGATGACGCGCGCGCAACACGCTGCGAGGAGATTCTGTCGATCCAGGCTCACGGTTTGGCTGCAAGACTCGGCACACCGGCTCTGACCACGCGGTTATTGGCATTTCGAGGACTTGACTCCACGCTGGCCCTTCTCGTCACGGTGCGAGCGTTTGACCAGCTGGGATACGACCGTTCAGGGCATTGTAGCCGTGACGATGCCGGGATTTGGCACTGACGGATCGAACGTACACCAACGCTATTGAGCTGGTGCAGTCGTCTGGCGCCGACCTCGCGCGAGATTTCCATTGTGGATTCTGTGCCGCAGCACTTCGCCGATATCGGCCACGACCAGGATGTTCACGACGTTGTGTACGAAAACGCCCAGGCTCGCGAGCGCACGCAGATTCCGATGGACGCTGCCAATCAGGTGAGCGGCATGGTCATTGGCACGGGCGACCTTTCGAGCTGGCGCTTGGTTGGGCAACGTATAACGGTGACCAGATGTCCATGTATGGCGTAAAATCGCATCGGTGCCAAAAGACGCTGGTCAGGTACCTTGTCGATTACCGCGCCGACGCTTATGAGGAGCAGGGCGAGGACGAAATTGCTCACGTTTTGCGCGACGTTCTGGACACACCGGTTTCTCCTGAGCTGCTGCCATCCGCGGCAGACGGCTCCATTGAGCAGAAGACGGAGGACCTGCTGGGCCCATACGAGTTGCACGATTTCTTCTTATTCCACGTGCTTCGTCACGGAAGTGGTCCACTCAAGGTTCTACGTCTTGCCGAGTGTGCGTTTGGCACAGGCACTGACCAGGAGATTTACGACCACGAGACTATCGTGCGTTGGCTAAAGGTGTTCTACCGCAGGTTCTTCTCGCAGCAGTTTAAGCGCTCGGCGATGCCTGACGGACCAAAGGTTGGTTCGGTTTCGTTGTCTCCGCGCGGCGATCTGCGCATGCCATCCGACGCTTCTAGCTCGCTCTGGCCTCTGAACTGGAGAGCTTGGAGGCGTAAGCGCGCTGGTTGAGCGTAGCGCGGCAGATCGTAGCGTGGTAGGGACGTATTTCTTAGATCGTTTCAGTATCCGGCTATTCATGAAAAATGAATAGCCGGATACTTTTATGCAGGTTGATTTTACATGAGTAGGGAAGAGGTGATTTTGCCCCAAAAATAGCCTTCAAGTGAAAAATGCGTTTAGTTGGGGTTTACAAAAATTGTGTGATTCTATGCATCAAATCTACCTGGTGTTTTGTTCTGGATAAAATCAAAAAAATCTGGATAGAATTTGCCACCTGGTAAAAATGTAGATGCAATTTTTCTGAATACTTCATTTCATCCCCAACTAAACGCGTTTTTTACCCAAATTTGACCCTCCCAAAGAGATGTTCATTTTTCCTATGCAAAATCACGAATATCACTAGCAGAATATGCACGCAACGAATATTTGCACCAAAAATTATGATAATGGTAAGAAATCGCAGGTGGACACAGCTTGGAGCTTTGCGTTAGCTGCGTTAGTCGCATGTCATCCGCCCGTAGCACACGCGTGTCACGAGCGCCCACCTGTTCCGTATAACCGTTGACGGCTTATACTGCACGCCTAGAAAATCTAAGTCAGTTTTTGTAAGATTTTCACAATATTTCGTATAAATTGTTTTCCCGTGTGGAATAACTAATAGCGTTGGAAAAGGGCGCTTGGCGCCAATATCGGGCTTGGCCCGAAAGGGAGGTTTTCATTATGAATTTGAAGCCACTTGGAGATCGTGTTCTGGTAAAGCCTGCTCCAAAAGAGGAGAAGACATCCTCTGGTCTCTACATTGCATCCGCAGCACAGGAGCTTCCACAGCGTGGTGAGAGTTCTTGCAGTTGGAACCGGCAAGCTTTGATCAGAATGGCAATCGTATTGCTCTTTGATGTCAAAGTCGGCGATCAGGTATTTTATGGAAAGTTCGGTGGCACCGAGGTCAAGGTAGACGGCGAGGAGCTCCTCGTCTTCGTGCTGACGATATCCTTGCAGTTCTCGAGGACTCAGTCGCTCGCCGCTCGTTTGCTCGCCGCTCGTTTGCTCGCAGCTCGTCCGCTTGCAGCTTTGGTCGCTTGCAGCTCGTCCGCTTGCAGCTTGGTCGCTCGCAGCTTGTTCGTCCGCTTTTTACTGTAAGTTCAGCTATTTTTGGAGGAATACCATGGCTAAAGATATCGATTTTGGCACCGACGCTCGTGCCAAGCTTGCTAAGGGCGTAAACACCCTGGCAGATGCCGTAACCACCACCCTTGGACCTAAGGGTCGCTACGTCGCATTGCAGCGTTCTTACGGCGCACCAACCATCACCAACGACGGCGTCTCCGTTGCTCGCGAGATTGAGCTCAGGACCCAGTAGAGAACATGGGCGCTCAGCTGGTCAAAGAGGTAGCAACTAAGACTAACGACACCGTCGGCGATGCGGTACCACCACCGCAACCCTGCTCGGCTACAGGTCATCGTTAACGAGGGCCTCCCGCAACGTTGCAGCTGGTGCAAAACCCAATCGCAATTCCGCGGTATCGACAAGGCCGTTGAGGCTGTCGTCGCTCAGATGAGGGGCATCGCCAAGGAGGTCTCAACTAAGCAGCAGATTGCTCCCGTTGGTACCATTTCCGCAGGTGACCCAGTCATCGGCGTAGATTTCCGACGCTATGGACGTTGTCGGCAAGGACGGCGTCATCACCGTTGAGGGAGTCCCAGACTTTCGGCATCGACATCGACACCGTTGAGGGCATGCAGTTTGATAAGGGTTACGCTCTCTTTACTTCGCAACCAACAACGAGACTCACCGCTGAGCTGGACAATCCTTTACATCCCTCATGACCGACAACAAGATTTCCTCCATCGGACATCCTGCCTCATCCTTGAGGCAGTCCAGAGTAGAGGAGCACCTCTGCTCATCGCGGCCGAGGACGTCGACGGCGAGGCTCTGACCACCCTCATTCTCAACAAGCTCCGCGGCGTTCTGAACGTCTGCGCAATCAAAGGCTCCTGCATACGGCGACCGTCGTAGCGCATGCTCGAGGACATCGCTGTTCTCACCGGCGGCTGTAGCAGTCATCAAGGAGCTTGGCGTTAACCTCAACGAGATCAGCGCAGAGATGCTCGGTCGCTAGGGTCCGTCAAGGTAACCAAGGAGACCACAACCATCGTTGGTGGCGCTGGTTCCAAGGACGCAATCGATGACCGTATCACCCAGATCAAGGCTAGATTGAGAACACCACTTCTGACTTTCGACCGCGGAGGCTCCAGGAGCGTTCTGGCTAAAGCTCGCCGGCGGCGTTGCGGTCATCAAGGTTGGCGCGAGCTACCGAGGCTGAGCTCAAGGAGATCAAGCACCGCATCGAGGACGCACTTCAGGCAACTCGCGCAGCTGTCAGAGGAGGCATCGTCGCGGTGGCGGCGTCTCCTTCCTGGCTCTTCTCCGTCCTTGACAGCGTTCAGACCTCTGATGCAGACGAGAAGATCGGCGTTGAGATCATCCGCAAGGCACTTTGAGGCTCCAGTCCGCACCATCGCTAACAACGCCTGGCTCTGAGGGCAGCGTGGTTGTCGAGAAGATCAAGGCACTCCCCAACCGGTCAGGGTCTTGACTCCAGCTTCCGGCCAGTATGGCGACATACGATTGAGATGGGCGTTTCTTGACCCAGTTAAGGTCACCCTGTACCACACTCAGAATGCAGCCCCGTTGCATCCTCATCCTCATCACCGAGGCAACTGTTTCCGAGATGCCAAAGGGACACCACCATCGAGGAGTCCATTTCTCGCGCAGCTGCTCAGGGCGGCCAGGGCGGCATGTACTAATCTGCGCCTTCGCGTCACTTCAATCGGGTCCAGCCCCTCGCTGGGCCCGATTTTGCCGCTGCGCCCACTTCGGCGAGAAACCCGTCTTGTCGCAGGCGAGAAACCCGTCTTGTCACGGCTGCATACGTTTATCCGCTCATCGTCCATTAATCGAAATCGTATGAATGTGACGCCATTTGAAGCGAGAATTATTGGTCGCTACAGGTTAGAATATTTATTTGCGACTACGCTCGGTCCATGCGACCAGCTCGCATACTTCGAACCATTCGTCACGCGCCAAAAGGAGAGGAGAGCACCATGGCTCCAGAACCAGAATCGTAACGAGGAGCGAGATTTTTCTCGACGACCCTCATTGATATCCAGGACTCCCTCCAGGTGCTCTCTAACCCGCTCGCGCGCGCTGATGGGAAGCCTCGTCTATTGACCCAAATTCCGGACAAACCGTTCGAGCCAATGGACTACAAAGGAAATCCCTGGTCAAACGCTCAATCGCTGCCTGAGGTGCGCCTCGGGAAAAGTCGAGGCATGTTCTCGCTGTCTTGACGTTTGCCCAGCTAATTGCATTGATATCCACAACCAGTCCGTACGTATCGACGATCGAGGCGTGCCTGCAGTGCGGCCTCTGTGTTGCTGCGTGCCCAACCGAGACGTTTAATACACGCCGCCACACGTCCTGCATGCTGTATGACCAGGTAGCTCGCGCGGCACCGCGCATGAGCAGTGCTACATTACCTGCACGCGTGCGCTGGCGAGAAAACCTGAGGGCAACGAGATTTGCCTGCCTTGCGTGGTATGCTTTCGGCCGACATTTGGTCTCTCGATCATACGGACTTTGACAACGCAAGCGTTTACCTGCCGCTGGGCGTTTTGCGACCGTGTGTCGCACCACCACTGGCGAGGAGGCATATACGCAGGCCATCGCTACCGCTGAGGAGGGACGGGCGCTACGGTTGGTCTTGAGGTCGACGGCAATAACCTCAACCACAACTTCACGCGTGCGTATATCCGCTCGCAGTTCATCTCTAACGCGATGAACGGTGCAGAGCGCCTGCATCTGCTTCAACTCCTATTCTTGCGGGTGCAAAAGGCAGCGTGCTGGCCAGCATTAATGATCACGCTCGTTCCTTGGATAAACTCAGACACAACTCGATGACGGTGATGGGCCTTCGCACTACAGACATGAGGCAGTCCATGCTGACACACAGGATCGTCGTCTGGTCATGGGCGCACTTCAGCACGACCCAGAGCTTGCCCCTTACGTGAGCTCTCAGCTCCTATCTGGGATTCCGTAAGTGTACAGTCTGCGGAGACTGTCAAAAATACCTGTACGACGCACGCTATCAACATCGACGAACGTGGCAAGCTCACTCATCAAGATGCCGTTCTGCGTCAACTGCGAGGCCTGCGTGATTGTCTGCCCTGAACCCGGGTGCGCTTACGATGGTGCCGATGGATACCTCTGAGCTGGTTGTTCGTGACCGCAAGGCCGAGGAGACCGAGCGTCTTGAGGCTTTGGCTCGCCGTAAAAGCTCTGGCTATCATTTTGGACACCGGCAAAGAGCAGCTCAAACACTTGGCGGACTCGATTACCGAGGACTCGGATGAGGATACCGCCGCACAACAACCTCAAAAAGAGGATAATGGGAGTAGCACGCGGCTGCTAACACAGAGCACAACGAAACCTAGCCGCTCGTTCTTCTCGCCAGAAACGCAAGTAACCGTAACCGTCCACCGACAACAAGAGGACTCACGTCGTCTTTCAATTGCATCGTTGGCCTGCCAAACGTTGGTAAATCTACGCTGTTCACCGCGCTGACCCGCAAAGAGTGGCCTGCCGCAAAACTATCCGTTTGCCACCATCGACCCTTAACGTGGGCATCGTTGACGTACCCGACGCAAGGCTCAGAAGCTCGGCCGGATTGTCAATCCTGGCCGTATCATGCCTGCAACCGTTGGGGTTTGTGGACATCGCTGGCCTGGTCAAGGGGCGCAAACGAGGGCGAGGGCCTGGGCACAGTTCCTGGCAAACATCCGCAACACCGACGCTATCTGCGAGGTTGTTCGTTACTTTAAAGATCCCGACGTCATTACGTTGAGGGTCGCGTCAATCCTGACGAGGACGTGGACGATCATTCGGACGGAGCTATCCTGGCTGACCCGGCACCATTGAGCGCGCCTTGCCTAGAAAACTGGAGAAAGAGGCCAGCGCGATAGGGACCTCCAGCCCAAGCTCAACGTCGGCAAAGCGCCTTCAGGAGTGGCTCAACGAGGGCAATCGCGCCGCTGACATGGAGATGACCGACGAGAGCGCCTGGCTGCTCGCGATCTTTTCCTGCTTACCATGCGAGCCAATCCTGTACGTCGCAAACGCTGACGAGGACATGCTTACGAGCCGGCTCCTGTCATCACGCAGCGTTCAGTCCATCCCTATCTGCGCAGGTGTTGAGGCCGAGCTTGCTGACCTTGATCCAGAGGAGGCTGCAGAGTATCTAGAGTCCCTGGGCTTGAGCACTCCCGGCCTGGAGACGCTTGCCAGGCAGCAGCACAAGCTGCTTGGCCTGCAGAGCTACTTTACCGCTGGCCCTATGGAGGTCAGGGGCGTGGACCGTCCGCATTGGCGCAAAGGCTCCCGAGGCCGCCGGCGTCATTCACTCTGACTTTGACGCGGTTTCATCAAGGCCGAGGTTGCCAGCTACAACGATTACGTTGAGCTGGGCGGCGCACTGGCTGCGGAACTGCGGGCAAGCTACGCATCGAGGGCAAGGAGTACGTGGTCGAGGGACGGCGACGTCATGCAGCGGCACCAGCGTCTAAGCCACAAAACCGCTTTGCAGTTAACATGAAAAGGGCGAGAAGATCGGTCTTCTCGCCCGTTTTTGTATGAGTGGGGCGTAGCGCGCTGTGTGACGCACGCGTCGCGGGCCGCGCGTCGCGCGTCGCTGCGGGTCGCGCTGTCGCTGCGGGTCGCGTGCTGCGAGCCGCTGCGAGCGCGTTGTACCAGGAGCCTGATCGGTGCCCAGGACTACGGTAATGTCCCGTCGGTGGGGTGGTTGCCGTCGTTTGCCTTGATGTTGGCGGTAGGGATGTCCAGCGCCTGCAACGCCAACAGCCTTTGCCGCCCGTACGCGTGCCGTCATAGACGTCAATCGAGTCGGTTGGATGCTCAAGCGAGCTGTCGGCGTAGGCGGTGTAGCCCTTTGTCTTCAGGATGCCAGCCTTCTGAGCTGCAGTCCTGAACATCGGTGCCGTTGAGCACGGCAACCTCTCCTGCGTAGTCTGGCTTGATGCTATCGCCGTGGAGGTGTCGCCCGCAACAGTAGTACCTACGATACCCTGCGGTTTCATCGGTGCTTGCATCCTCCAGAGGAGGCGGCGCCTGTTCACCGCGGTCCATCATGGTCTTCCACGCGCTCTTATCGACAATCTCGTACCAGCAGCATCGTCGATAAAGCTCGGACGTTGTTAGCGTGCGTGAGATACATATCCTGGAGGAGTGTCCATGCTAAACGACATGGCCAGGCCCTACGATATCGGTAACATTTAGGTCAGTGGTTACGCTCTCAGCCATGGTGGGCATCAAGCGCCCGACATAGAAACGGGATCCAGCGCAGGACTTTCTTGGCAATAACCGTCAAAATCATGCGCTGGTTAGCCGCTACGGTGAAGTCGCCGGCGCCGTGAGTGTCAGTATGCGTGACGGCGCGAGAAGGCCAGCGCTTGCTGGCCGTTGAGCTGCTGCTCGCCCGCGGGCAGGTCAATGCCCGAGTATTGCATGTCGGAAACGGCAACAGCGGGTTAACCGTACTGCCGCCGATGGAGTCCACAATCTTGGTGAACGACTCAAAGTCTACCTCTGGCATAGTGCGAGATATTGACGTCTGCCAGCTTGGAAAACAGCCTCAACCATTCCAGATGCGCCGCCATAGCTGTACGCGGAGTTAATCTTTTTGTTTTCCGTGTTCTCCCAGGTCAAACCATGAGTGTCTCGGGGATAGAAATCAGCGTAATTTTCTTGTTCTTAGGGTCTACGCGAGCCAGGGATGATAGTGTCTGCGCGGAAGTTTTGCGCCCGGAATCGCCTCAGTTTCTCCGCGCGCCCTTCGTCCTTATCCACGCCCCAGAGCAGCATGCAGAACGGGTCGGATGGAGCAACCTGAACCAGCGTTGCCTGGTTTGCATCCAAAGCCCTCCGCGAGTTTTGAGTTAGTGTCCAGCATCCGCCCAAGCAAACGCTACGCCTGCTACCAGCGCGTGCCCAGCAATGCCCGGCAGATCTCAAGACCACGACTGCGAGGAAGACCTGCGTAGAGTATGCGCCAACGCCTTCTGCGCGCGAGCGCATGGCTCACAGCACCTGCTCGATGCGCGGCAAAGTGCGGTGTGTTTTTGCTGCTGAGCTGAAACTCTGCCAGACCACTCGTCACCGACGTTGATTCGCAGCCAATCAAGAAGCTCGCGCGTAAACCTGGAGCCGTGGGGATTCGTGATTTGATTGCGTGCAGAACTTTCCCAGCAACTACGGCCACTTCCGAGCGTGCAGGGGCTGATATGCGCCCTGATCTGTGAAGCGTCGCCATGCATCCGTGCAGTCACTCTGTATCGTACTCAGGGGTATCTTCGCGCTTATCACGGCACGTTGCGACTCGTGATTCTAGATGAATGTGACCTTCTGGCCATTGGGGCTCCTTTGTGAACAATCTGCGTTTCTGCCCAATGCGTTTGTCAAACGTACTATACGCAATTTTTGCGTCTTTGTGCTAGCGTGTACAGAAACAAACCTCCAAACATCCCCAGCTTCACGTGGAGCGGGGACGTGAGAAGTTCGTGGAGCCGGCGCGAGAGGTACGAGCAACTTTGCTCATAGCGTTACTTGCTGCGCTGCGCGCGCTGCCTTACGGCGATCCTTCAGAGCGACAAACCAAGCGTGGATAACGCTGCCCACGGTAGCTACTGCAGCAAGAGCAATCTCGGAGAGTCGCCAGTCTCAGGCAGCTTAGGCTCTTCCTTCTTTGGGACTCTGGGTCTCTGATGGAGGTTTGCTGGGGTGGGTGTTTTGGTGGCATGTTGGAGGCGTGGTAGGAGGGTGTTTTGGTGGAATCTCGGTGCTGGTAACCCAAAGTGAGCCATCAGTCTGGTTGCCCAGGACTGCGCTGGGTATATCCAGCAGGAACATTCTCTTCTACTACGTGTAAAGCAATAACGTGACCGTCCTGTTGCATCGTTGCGGAAGACCAGTAAATGTTGCAGCCCAGTTATTAGTCTGGTCCCAAGAGTGACTGTCTCGAGTGCTAACAACGCCGTCTTTGCAGAGCCTGACGGTAACAGGGCCGCCGACAGTTCCACCCATGTCTTGTTGACCTGCGTCAACTGTCGCGATCTTCTCGTCTTCAACGGTCTTAATAACGCCGGTGGTTGCAGAAACGGTGAGGTTATACGTATCGGTATGAGCTGGTAGCCAGCAGGGCGGTAATCTCCTGAGCACCTTGGGTGCCAGCAGGGGAGCTTTCTCGGTGGTAGCGGTACCCATCTTCGCCAGTGGTAATAGTCCAGGTCTTGGATGGATCAGTGGTGCCGGTCACCTTAAAGACTGCACCGCAAGCTTGGTGTTGTGGTCGTTCTTATCCACCTTGATGATACCGGATACGAGCGATGATGCGTAGCATACCTTTCTCCGCCGCTGAGGTTGCGTTGCGATATACCCAATTCCGAGCTCCGTACCTCAGGGTTATCGGTACATCCTTGATGAGGTTACGCAGAGCAAACACCTGGAACGAAACGGCAGTGCGCAGAGAGAAAGTGAACTTAAAAGCTCTGACCGTTGCTGAGGCCTGTGCCAGAAAGGTCGTAGATCAAACGATCATGTCCACCAGGAGAAATGGTGAGCGCTACCCGGGTAATAGGAATGCGGCCGTACGGTTCCTGGAATGCGACCCGTACTCTATCAAAGCAGGCGCCTCCAAAGCCTCAAAGCGGTTCCGAACATAGGTAATCTCGGAAGGAAGGTCGCCGCCGCTCCTGGGTCGGATAGCTGCGCGTGTAGACGGATCGCTGTGGAAGCCACGCACCAGAGTAGTCGATGCGGCCGGTCCACTGAATCTCAGTTTGCGTTTGCTCTCGGGTTAATCCTATGCGCGGAGAGGAACTCGCACCAATGGTGCACCCAGGAGCGTAGACGCCAAACGTTACAGGAACAGGGCTGCCATGAGACAGTAAAGATAAAAGAGTTTGCGGCACCTGTCTGAACACGTGATGTGAATCAGTCGGTAGCCAAGTCGAGCGCACCGCTGCCAGGTCAGTATGGTTGTTAACGTAGTTGCAGTGAACAACACGCATGTTTCCTGGGCTCTACATCGGTACCGGGGTGACGTGAGCTACTGCCATGACCTCGCCGGTTGCTGCATCGGTGATGTTAAAAGGTAGATGCAGGATGAGCTGCGGTAAACCTCATCTCGTTAGGGAGGTGACGTCAAGTAATCGCCCGGCTCTACGATGGCGTTTGCCAGAAACGTCCCGCGTCATAACATTAAGCGCCACATTTGCCTTGTTAACAACGGTAGTTGGATTACCAAAACAGTCTTCAACTCTAAAGTCTGTAATGGTTGCGACAACCGCTTTTGGGGGTACCTGTAGCAGGCTTCAGTGCTTGCAGTCTCAGCAAAGCTGATTTGCAGCAAGCAGGAGCGCCAGGACCAGCATGAACCAAAACTTAACAGCTTAAACGGTCGTTTGTTCATCAGGACTTTCCTTTACAATAGATGCGTCTATTTCACCTATTACAAGAAGATTTATTTGAGTTGTATATATTTATATGGCTTTTTAAAGTTCAAATATTTATGCAGGTACAAAGATTTATCAGTTCTTTTTTCAGTACCTTTTAAATAAAAGTACAGCCTAAATTCACAGGTTCTTCACAATTGTTCACAACGAACATTCCATACTATGTGCAACAACGTAATAAAATGGATAAATATTACTCCTAATAAATCTAAATGCTGGACATTAGTCTCTTTTTATACGTGATTCCAGATGAGTCTACCATTTTCTGTATGCAATTAAGGGCGAAGTTCTGTGAGTCTCTGAGATGAACGTTTTTCTCGCCAAAAGAACGCACTTAACCTTACGAGGACAGACGTTCTTGTAACGTGCGTAGACTGCGCGTCTGTGCTGCTGGTGCGCGTCAGGCTTCTGCCGGACGCTTGGTGCAACTGCACTGCCCAGATGCTGCCAAAGGTCAAGGACGCCAGCAACAGAAGATGCATCTCCGGTGTGGGGGAGGTTGGACTTCTTGCGAATGTAGCAGGTTTCTCTGGGTTGGAGGAACCTGGGTATTAGTATTCTAAAGCCCTGAGGTTGCGTCATGATAATCTGGCGCCAATTGTAGCCTTCTCGTCTCAGAGATGGTGTAGGTAATCTCAGACCGTCAGCAACATAAGCATCAAGACCCGTAGAGGAATCTGCCAGTTATTGTCAGGAGCTCAAGGTAAGGGTCTTGCCAGTGTCAACGCCGTTGGCGAGCAGGTGATAGTTACTGCTCCGCCCTCTGCGCCATTCCACACTTTCTGTACAGGAATGTCTGCCAGGCGTTCTTCTTATTATAATAGTCTTGATAATTGCCGGACTGATTGTCGCGTTTACGGTGTAAACGGGTGGTGTCGCGTACGTAACCATCTGGAGCGATGAGCTCTTCGATGGTGTAGGAGCCGGTGATGAGCCTCTCGGAGGTTGCAGTTCCGTCGGCGCCTGTATTAAGAGTCAGAATCAGCTGGGTTAGCAACGCTTGTTGCATAAAGTTGCCTGGGAGGCTGAGTGGTTACATTGTCAGCATCAACCTTGTTGATGGATGCGGCCGACAAAGATTGCCGATTACGGCGCCGGAGTTGTTTGGAGATGTGGTAAAGCCAATCTCGGCTTCTTGGGCACCGCCAACGTTAGTATGACACGCCATGGTTATGCAGAAGGCCATACTGGGATAAAGGTGGTGCGATACTGCAGGAGGTAACGCTGGCCAGGAGGAAGTCGCGCCGCTCAGGTTGGTGGTAGGTGGCCGTCAGCTGCAATAAGTGCACCATTTGGAATGGTGACCTCCTGAGTTATAGGGGTGCCCACGTTCCATCAAAAGTCTGCACGATAGAGGTGGAAAGAGTTGGTAATGGGTTACCGATGCTGGCAGGTCGCCACCGTTTCTATCAGAGAGGGAGTCAGAGAACTCGCGCCAGTCATGTTAGAGCAAAAGATGGTTAAGCGAACGTACCAAAAGTGCCTCGGACTCGGTACCAGTAACAGGTCCTTACTTGGTAAGCCACTCTTCGCCAGTAATTCTTTGGATGATAATCATGTTGAGGAGGAACAGCGGTGCCGTTAACGCCAAGAATCCAATGTGGGTGTTATCGCCTGCGTTGATTGCGTGCCAGTGCGTAGAAACGGACAGAGAAAGTACCCCCTAATCTGGGTGTGGGTGTTTGCATAGTCTGTATAAACAACATGCAGGTTCACCAAAGATGCTACCTGCTGGAGTTAGGTAAGCCCAAGCTACGGGGTGCGCCGTTAGGATCTTCTTCAATTGGAGTTGTGTTTTGTGTGGCTGTGAACTGGACTTTATCAGGCAGGGTAATATCAAAATAGTCACCTTCTGCCACGGTAGAAACGGTAGATTCAGTTGATTGTAATATGGTACAGATTATCAGTGGTAATCTCATTGACACAATTGTATAAATTATCATCAGCCACAGACATGCTGGTAATTTGAACCGGTGAAACAGTTGCAGCTGAGCGAATGTTGCCACGAAAGTAACAACAATCATAAAAACAAGAAATACACTAGTGAAACCAGTACTTTTCATAAACCAAACTCAATTCGTATTTCAAACGTGAAAATTAACGATAATTTTAAGCATACCAATTTTAATTCGTCACAAAACAATTACATTTTCAAGTTATAGTGTCTTTGACCTGCTCTTCTCGCCATATTTTGCGTTTTATAATTGTTAGAAATTAGTAGCATTTCTCGTCAGATTATAGAACTTTGCCGTCTTTTGTTTGCGCAGAATACAGAAGAGTTTTGGCGCGCGCAATCTCGTGGTGTTATTGGCTGGTTGAAGGTATTAATAGCAATAAATTCGTGGTAGAATATGTGTCCATACATTGCGGCATTGCGTTGGCGCAGAATCAATAATGATAGGAAACCGGAAGAGGAAGGCGGAGTCGTACGTGAGCAGGTCAGGCCCAAGCAGTTTGTTGCAGTTCTGGACTTTGGTGCCCAGTGCGGCCGGTTAATTGCGTCAGCGTGCGCGATCAACGTCTACTCCGAGTTGTTCCTTGTGATATTTCCGCAGATGAAACCCGTGAGCTCAATCCATCTGCCTTATTTTTGTCCCTCGCTTTTACGGATGCGCCAAAGATTGATCCAAGAGATTCTGGGCTTGGTCTTCCTGTCTTTGGTTTCTGCTGGACAGCAGATTATGGCGGTTACTTTGGGCGCTCGTTGGACACACCGAGAAGGGCGAGTATGGCCCAGCTCATCTGACCCGCGCGGGGAGAGCCGCATTTTGACGGCACTGTGAGCAGCGAACCGTTGGATGAGCCACCGTGACGGCGCTGTGTCTGGGGTCCCCAGAGGGCTGCGTGCAACTGCGGCGTTTTTGTCACGCTATGGAAAGCAGCTACTGGAAACCTGTATTCCTCGGTTCCACCCAGAAGTCAACCACACCGGGTTGGTTCTCAGATGCTCCCTGACTTCCTGTTCAATATCTGGCTTTGAGAAGACATGGACCGTGGACAACATCATTGAGCAGAAGGTAGAGGAATTCCGCCGAAGGTCGGTAACAGTCGCGTTATTTTGGCACTTTCGGCGTGACTCTTCGTTATTTGCTGCTCTTGTCCACCGCGCTATCGGCGATCAACACCTGCATTTGTTAACCACGGTATGCTCCGTAAAGAACTGAGCAGAAGATGGTTGAGCAGGTCTTCCGCAAGCAGTTCAACATACCTCTGATTCACGTTCCGCAGAGGAACGCTATGCGAAACTTCTTTAGCTGGCGTTACCGAGCCAGAGATGAAGCGCCGCCTGATTGGTACCGAAGAGTTCTGGAAGAGTCTTCTTTGACGGGGCTCAGGAGAAGCTGGATGGCGTTCGGTTCCTGGCACAGGGCACCATCTACCTGACATTATTGAGTCGGGCGCTCGTAAAGGCCGGCAGCAGGCTGCAACCATCAAAGGCCACATAACCTGATTGTTCGAAGGCGTTCACTTTGACCTGATTGAGCCTCTTGATCACTTCTTCAGGATGAGGTCCGTGCTGGTGTTTCTCTTGGCTGCCAGAGAATCTTGTCTACAGGCAACCATTCCCAGGTCCTGGCCTTGCTATCCGCATCATTGGCGACGTTACCCAGAAAACGATTCTCCGCAACGCCGACGCTGTTGTCCGCGAAAGTTGGCAGCACAGCGCCGCTCTTTGACGAGACGATCGTAACTCAGAAACTGATGTGGCAGTACTTTGCCGTTAACCACCCGACGCATTACAGTCCCGTTGGTGTAAATGGTGATGAGCGCGCACATATGCTCGTCGGTTATCCTGCGCCGTTGAGTCGGCGACGCTATGACCGCTGACTGAGCAAAGGCACCGCCTTGAGTTGCTGACCCACGCATTCTTCTCCGCATCGTCGAGTAAGTTTTGGCGTTAACCGCGTAGCCTACGATACTCAAAGTACGCGACCATTACCGGTGGGGTAGCTATTTCCCAGTTTCAGACAGCTACTTGCGACAACTCATAACTATGCATTAAGTTTACCAGGTGGTTGGCCGTGGACGCCGCGTCTACTTCGTCACCGAGACGAAGGTTGGCAAGAACAGTGAACCTGCTGCTTCGTGATGCCGAGCGTATGAAGATTAAATGTGCCCAGAAACGCACGGCCTCGGACTCGGCGACGACTTTATCTACGACGTAAAGACGACGTATAAGGTAGCGACAGTTAGAAAACTCAATATGCTTGACAAAGAGACCCGAATGAAAAAGCAATTGATTATTGTTGCAAATGACGAGTATTTAAAATATGCCACCTATCTGCAGGGCTTATCGTAGTACTGATGACGAGAAGGAAGGCATGTCGGGACTGAAGGACGGCTCTAAGTATACTGCGGTGATCTGGGACGAGGAACACCTGATGGTAAGTCTGGCGCAGGCAATCCTGTAGTGTTCTTCGGTGACAGCAGAGCGTACGAAAGAGACGACTGATCGAACAGAGTATTTCAATTCAGTATGTCTTATGTACAGCTCCGGAAACATGCGAATCTGCGAGTTACCAGACTCGCTCAACAAAAACAACGTCCATGATTTCTACAAGATGGCAGAACGCTATGGAAAGCGGTTCGAGGAAAACTCTCCTTCCTTTTCAGTCCCGAGAAGGACGCAGAGCCGAAACTCCCCAGACGATACTTTTGTTGGCTGGGCCCTTTCCCGCCAGCGCTCCTATTCGATCTTGCTTTGAACAGAGGAAAATCGAAGTTCGTCGAAAACTCATCCGCGATTGATAAAGGAGTCGACATGACGAAGTCGTTGCAGGCGCTCGACCAACAGTACACCAGCTTCTAACCCTGTCTTTTACCTGGATGGCCTCAGCAGAAGTTCTTGGGCGAATAGCATGGACGAGCTTCGAGAAAGGATACTCGTTCTACGCGGAATCGTTTGGGCGGCCTTTGCCCTCAGATGGGAGATGCTTGGGTCGGCGAGGTGGAGACCACGCGATAGAAACTCTCGAGAGGGACGCCAATAGGTTTTCGGCCAGCGCGAAGACCATCGATACGCTGGTGGAACATCGCCGAGATCTGGCGTGCGGACACCTTCAATATCGACGCGGTGTTGGAAGGGCAAAACTTCCGAAACAGGGTTCGGGTCACGGACTTCATCTTCGACATGGTCAAGGCTGGCGATGGGGTGATTCAATGTCAGGATTAAAGGCTACCAAGATGGAGCCATAGCGCTGCATAGCACCAGGCAAGTCGTTCCTAGAAGCGTCTAAGACGCCAGGGACGTCGGTAGAACAGTCAGGGCTATCATGACAGCACCGATCAATACGACGCAAATTTACAAAGGGGAATGGGCGTTTGAGTTCGAGGCAAACAGGCCTGGAGCTCTTGACAGGAGAAAATCTACAAGGAAGCCGTCACGAGGCCTGACGGGTTGGAGACTCCCGAGGGGCAGGGCATCGTTAATAAAGTATGCCGGGATGACGTCAGGTCGAAGACGCCGTGAGGGCTCCAGGAACTCACAAGAGATGTGAGCAAGGAAAGTCGAGCTTCAGCTTCCCAAGGCGTAAGCGCAGGGAGCTCGTGAGCTAGACCACGTCATGAGGTCATCGCTCAAGGTCGGCGTTACTGCAGCATTGATCGCGATGGCCGTCAAGGCTGCTCCGATTATTTATGCGGCTGTGCATGATCTCGCGTCGGGCGAAGGCGCTGATGTCGATCGGCTTTTTGGTGACACGGGTGATGTCGCGAGAGTTGGTTCAGATCCTTTGTATCAGGAACGATTTCCCGCCGCGCTGACCGATCCATCAAGTCAGAATGGGCGAAAAAAATAAGGGCGTTTCGAGGTCATCGCCCTTGCGACCGTGTGGAATCGCCACCAAGGACGGTGTCAAGCTTGCAAAGTGATCAAGCACAATTTGCGAGAGGACATTTCAGAAGTCGTAATGGGTTGTTTGCATTGGGAGGAGAACCTTGGTCGGGGGTTGATCGATACCCCTCTGGAGCTACATGCTTGGCAGCCTCGTGGGATCTCTCATTGGAGGCGTTACCTGCAAGGAAATCGGCAGCGGTATGCGTTGGGCTTTGTGTGGATAGAGCGCTGACCTTCTTCGGATTGGTGGGCGGACTATGAACTGCCGGACTGGGCAATCGAAGATTTGGGGCAAGTGTTCAAGTACGAGCTTCCAGCCTGAAAGTACGATCTCGAGGCTCTTTGAGCCTGAATCTTTTTGATCCTCAATCGACTTGCCGCGGGCAGCGTTCGAGGTTAGGTACCCACGTAGAGCCTTATAGCGTTCAACAAGGTTGGATGTGTGAAAACACAAACAGACGCCTTCGAATTGATTCTGCAAGTGTGTAATTTTAAGGTGAAGATACGAGATGATTTAAAGGCTTGTCACTAAAGTTCCAGGAGAACGCTGCGAGATTTGAATGGTGTCCCCAGGATGGAATAAATATCTTGGTTAGCGGCATGATTCTGCCGGTAAGTCAACAGTTCTCGATGCTATTGAGTTTGTTTTGTCTTGTCGTTTGCATGGGGAGACCAGCAAAGGCGGAGCTAGCTCTCCATATTGGTTTTAATCTACAAAATGTTGAACATTTTCGCTGCCAATTTCTGCGCGCTGTTGAGTCGAGCGACGCAATGACCGCTGAGCGGGCAGGCACCATACGAGCCGCCGACCCGCGTTTCTTCTCGCATCGTCGGTGGGGTTACTGGCGTTAACGCGGTGGCCCTACGGCGTCACTCCAAAAGCCACCTGCGACCATTGGTGGGAAGTGGGCCGATAGGAGTTCTGACCTGCGATTTTGGGCTGCCGCACTGTGCCGCTGAGTTTCGTTTCGACACGAGAGTCATGACAAAAAGCCACCAGCGACGGAGATGAGTAAAAAGCGATTAAAGAGCCTCCGTTCCCTGCGTGGGACGGAGGCTCTTTCTTCTCGTTCTCCACTGTCTCCCGTTCAGATTATTTCTTGCTCATTTAGGGCTCATTCGCGCTGAAAAGATTTTTGACTAGCTTAGGTGTCCTTTATTTCACGCAGACAATGTCTGCGACGCGTTCTCGACCAGCCTCTTATCGTGGGGAGACGAACACTATCGTTCAACGGCATAGGCGCTCATCATCTGCTCGAGGGGCTTCCCGGCGCTCTTGATGTCCAGGTGATTTCAGAGGCTCGTCCAGAGGCAAGATGTTGTATCTGCCCAGCAGCATCTTCGCGGTAGCAGCTTGAGACCATCGCCTCGAGAGAACGCCAACGTCCTTTGTCAGGTCGCGCGGTCCGATTCCCATAGGGCGAGGATGCCTCGAATTTCGGAATCATGCTGTACTCGCAGCCATCCTGCAGAACGAGATCGCAGACTGACGGGCGATCGAACGCTCAGCCCTGTTTGCTCCAGGTAACCGATCTCTGCCTTGGGAGAGATGTTGATACCGTCGGCGCGTCGGGCGATGCCTGCAGCAGGCACCGGGTCTTTCCTGTACCGTTGCCACCGGTGATGGCCGCTGGCACCGAGCGAGTATCTCCGAATTTCGCGTGGTCATGAGCATGCCACGGTTGCCAGGAAGCTCAAGCTGAAATCGTCTGCCGGGATGGGAATTTACTATGCGGTTCAGGGCCTTGCTCTGGCGGAACCACGCAGCGCAGAATGCTATCTGCCTCAATCCCTTCGAGGCGCTCTGGGCGCTCCATGTCGCCAGCCGCCTGGTACATCCTCTTCTGTTTGGTGCCGGTTGCTTTCTGATGCCCCAATCGACCTGCATACTCGTTTGCTCGCGGCCTTCCGCTTGGCGTCGACCTGCCGTGCTCGTTGTCGATGGCGAGCTACCGGGGCGATCAGCGCTCGCGCATCGCCTCTTCATATCAGTCTGCCTGAGCTTTGCGCTCTTCTTCTTTCTGTCGCAGATAGTCGGAGTGAGTCACCCAGAATTCGGAAATACCGCCGTCTTTGAGCTCCCAGATCTTGTCTACCACCTGGTCGAGAAAATGACGGTCATGGCTCACGATGAGCAGAGCCCCATCAAATGCCTTGGGTTGTCCGACGAGAAGGCGGATGCCGTCTTGGTCGAGGTGGCTCGTATGGCTCGTCGGCGAGATCGCGCTTGCATGCTGGGAGAGTGCAGGGCAATCTTGGCGCGTGTTCCTCCCGCCGCTCATCGTCTCCTGCGCCACTCCGGCGACGTTGAGACGGGAGCATCTCACCACTGTCCTGAGCCGCATCAGGGTCAGGTTCATCGAGTTGGCCGATGAGGGGCAATGCTGCCGAAGCGCCTGACGTCGGCGTCCGCAATGGTAGGATTGCCGCTCAGAATTTTAAGCAGGCTGGTTTTGCCTGCGCCATTGTCTCCCACCAAGCCGATGCGATCGTAGGGTAGATTTCCAACTCTTCGATATCTAGGATATCGCGGCCGGCATATTCCAAAAAGATGTCTTTAGCTCTGACTATGAGTTCCATAGGTTGAACCGCCTTTTGTGTATTAGCGTTTTACTGGAAGCGCAGCCATGCCAAAAAAGATTGCTCACGTCGATTTTTCGCCTTTGCCCAGTGCCGGCGCGAGCGTTTTGACCTGCGCAAGCCGGCAAATCCGAAAAATGATAGTTGGCGACGAATAAGGAGCGCGATGCGGAGATGTCGGTGCAATACCTCGTCGTCGCAAGGGCTTGAAGGCTGACGCTTGAACCGATGGCTGCTGCCTCTTTTTTTCGAATACTTGGGCTATTGGATCTGCCGGTATCTCTTTTCCCCGCGTTTCGGACGCTCGGAGCAAGCAGCATAGCCATCGCAAGCAGTACCATGGTCGCTCCAGAGCCGACGAACCATAACGGAGCTCCAAGCAGATCCGCAAAAACGGAGGGGGCTGCGAGGCCCATGGGCATGGCCCACGCCATGATGGTTCCGTAGAGGCCGAAAACGCGGCCTGGGTACTCAGGGAGGTATCTGCTCCTGCGCAAGGGCAGTCTGGGTTCCGCGCGTACAACGGAGCATGCGCCCATCAGAAAGCTCACCGGCAGGAAAGCAGCGAACAATGACGGGCCGGGCGAGTCCGGATACGATTGCGGCAATGCCGAAGCCGGCAATCGCGGCGACCATCGGTGAACGACCTGTTGCGGAACCCTCCCGTGGCCGCCAAAATGCCGGACCCAGCCAGCATGCCTGCAGAAAAAAAGGATTTCCACCAAAAGCGGCATCCCCGATGCTACCGCCAAAATGCCCCAAGGTCATTGCGGAACAATGCCGCGAGCGGAAGAACGCGAAAGCGAAGACGAACCCGCACCAAAGAAGGGCGAACAGCCCCCTGTACTCCCTAATCAGCTTGTAGCCGTCCGAAATCTCAGAGAGAGTCTCGAACCTTATTGGAAAAGGACAAGCTGCGGTCGAACTTCATCGAGGCCCCCTGCGTCTATCTGTGCGGCGAGGACGGCTAAAGAAGCGAAAAGCGCTCCCAGCACGTCGAGGACAATCATAGCGGTAATGCCCGCCACGGGATAAATCACTGCTGCAAGCGCGGCGCCAAGAATGTATCCGCCGGACTGAATCGCCTGAGTCACCCCCGATAGGGCGAACGAGATGCTCTGGCGGGGCGAGATGGGGCGTGAGAGATTGGGAGGCTGGCGTGTAGAACGAAGTACCAACTGCACGGAGAAACAGGGCGATGAGAATTAGCCATGCAGGTAAGCTGCCGGCCAACGAGGCAATCGCCAGGCGGCACCCACCGCGGCAATGAAGAGGTCGGCGCCGATGAGGACACGTTTCAAAGGCAGTCTGTCGACAACGGCGCCCGCAAGGATTCCGAACAAAGCAATCGGCAGAAAGCCTGCCAGCGATGCTAAGGAGAGGAGAGAAGACGACCCTGTCGTGAGGGCGAGATGCCAAATAAGACCCATTTGGAGAATCGAACTCGTCAATGTCGAAACGAGCTCCCCGCCCCATACGAAACAAAGCTTGAATTGCCATGAATGGCACAGCAGAACAGACCTGCCCCGAGAGGTTTCAAATATCATGGTTATGTCCAATCGTGAAATGGCGTGCAGAAAAACAGCGCGACGCCACAACAGCGCCGCTTTCTAGGCGCTCATCCACGTGCGGAAAAGACCAACCACGACACCCCTCCTTTGTTAATTCGGTCTGGCAAACCATGTAATATTAACGAGGCTTGAGTTTGCCTGTCAAGAATCGAGCATCGGTAAGGGCAATCCTCTCTGGCCATTCGATTCCTTTTGTATCTTTGGTTGCATAGGTGACCCGCCAGGGCTATTACGCGTGGAAGAGGCGCCTGCCGAGCTGGCCGATGAGGCGCTGAAGATGGCCCTGGTCAGGCGAAACGATCCCAAGGGATGCGTACATCATTCGGATAGTAAGAATGTTGCCAGCAGGTTTTGCGGCAACCGCAAAGGAGCCGTATCCTGCAGCTGGAATCACGTTGCAGCATCCTGACCCGCATTCCGATTGGCGGACGGCCCGCTTCGGCATCCTGACCAGCACAGCGATCGAGCCTTGTCATTCCTTGGATATGCCGGTTGCTCGGGGCGGTCCCGACGGAGGCCCTCGCCTCCCCGGTCCGTGACCCAAGAAGGGCAAGCATGCTGATCTGCATGGCTGGTTCCTCCTTTATGTGAGACGACCATGCAAAGAAGGGACAACCGAGGAGGCAGGGTTACTGATGCGGGCTCCGCACGCCCATGACTACCCGACGGGCTGTTTTTCATCTCCGATGCCCGCATTGCAGCATGAACGAATGTGCCTCGACATCTCTGCTGGCATGGTACGACTGGGATCGCACCTCGACGCATCCTTGCGCATACTGCCTTCCAAGTTTCGAAACCGGGAAGGAAAGTGTATGTGAGCGACGATATCGGCGCCGATTCGACGCTCGAGAGGGAGATTGCGCCGATTCTATCCATCAGGGGATGCATTCCCGAAGATTCTCATCACTCGCACGAGGCATGAGCCCCCATACCCGGGAGGGCGTGCTCGTGCTGAATTTCGCGAGGTGGCTGCTTTGGCGGGTAGGGGTTCTGAACGTCGCATTGGGATATCGCGCGACAGGGCACGCAGGGGCTGTTTGTGCCCGCACGGGAAACGCCGTCGCCATGCGGGCGGCCTGTCGTGTCCGATTAGCCTTTTTGCTAAACAGGCTTACGCCAACTCATGGGCAAGCCACCTGAGACTATTCACTTTGCTTATCGTTGACAAAGACCTGTGGCCTGCGGTTTTGTGAACGGCTCGTAAGCCACCCGCGTCGACTCACTTACTGTTGAAGCTGGTGGTTTGCAGGCTCAAAGGCGGTTGAGTTTCAAAACGGGCGTTTTTCGGCGATATCGAGCCTCCAAAGGCGGCTCTCCGTGCCCCTTGGGACAAAAATAAAAACTCAATACTCTGAGTTTGAAAATGGTTTTTGAAGTTGTCCCAGCTTTTGTCCCCGAAGCCGATGAAACGCGACGTCGCGTCATTCAGCGGCACTCACTTCGAGATGCCGCCGAAAACTGGGTGCAACTGGAGTGACGAGACGGCAAAACTATAACCACCGAGTGGGAATAGTCTCACCATCTAAGGGTGACCGATGCTTTTTGCATCGGTCATTTTCGAGACGAAGCAAAGTATTGTCCAATGTTTAAATTATTTAAACAGGAGGATTGATGTATGTTATCAAAAAAATTAAATTGTGGTTTTTTTAATCATAAGAATTCTTTAAGGATGTCAAGATTTTTTTAATTTTTAACAGTGTCGCTCCTTTTTAGTTACCTGGATTTTGGATCATCAATTTAATGCAATTAAATCTTATATTCCCAAACAACTATTGTTGTCGGTTGAAGTTTCAGTAGATTTCCTTTCTAATATATCTGGAATATTTTTTTGACTATAAGTACTTTTTGTTTCACAATTATTGTCACTGTACTTAATAAATATAGCAGTAGCCTATCACCTAGGATGCTTCAGAGTTTCATAGATAGGACCCGAGTTCTTGGTTTATATGGTATATTTGTCAGTGGTTTTTTTCTATTCAGTAATCAGTATCCTATTATTGCAAGATGTTGCTCCAGACCAACATGTTGTCGCTGGAACTTTCGGAATTGCTTATTCCATAATTGCGATGCTAAGTTTTATCGCTTTCTCAAGACAGGTTCTTGATAATCTAAAAAGTATCAAATATTATAGAAAAATATTTTTAATGATTGCGATAAACTTATTGATAAAGAGGTAGAACTAAGAAAAAAAGCTAAGTATTATGAAGAAGGCGATGAATCTACAAAGTTATCAATTGTAGCTGAGAGCACAGGTTATTTATTTGAAATAAAAATCAGATGATATTTTTAAAAAAAGCTTAATGGCATAAAAGCAGAATTTGTTATAAGCAAGAGAATTGGTGAATACACAACCAAAGGAGAAAGCGTAGGGGAATTAAATATATTCCAATGCAAGTTAGATGATAATGATAAAAAAGAATTAAAAGAAAAATTAAGTCCATTGTTTATAATAAATGCTTACAATGATAGAGAAGAAGATTATCATCGTGGAATTGTAAACTTAACCGAAATCGCTAATATGGCCCTAAGCCCTGGCACAAATGACCCAAATACTGCAATAGAGTGTATAAATAAAATATCATCATTGCTTGGGAAACTCTTATCTACAGGCAATCATTTTATAATCCTGAAAGAGGACGAAGATAAAAAAATAATTTATCAAAGTTATTCTGTAAAGGACGAACTATATCTTGGTTTCAGCCAGATAATTTCCTATTCAGCAGGTGATCCTTTGGTCACCAAAGCGATTTTACAAGGGATTTATATCATATACATAATGGCAGATATGGATGCTAAAAAAAGCATAAAAAAAGATTTTTTTGATGATAGCTATGAAATTTTTAATAGAAAATTTTTACTCACGAAATTCATTTGGATATTTTTTTAAAAAATAAAAAAACAATATGGAAGAGCACGTAAGCTTATATGAAAATACATCTGAATCCATTTGAATTTAAATGCATTCAAAAATCAAAAAAATGATTTTCTACTTCAGTGCCACCGGCAATTCACTGCATGTGGTTAAACAGCTGGCAGGAGCGCCTTGGCATTGCTACGACATCCTAGGTGCTGAAATCCACAACGCGCGGTCTTGTGTGTCGTGGTGCACAGGCTAATCAAACGCAATACTTCAAGTTAAATAGTCGAAAATGAGCCATGCATTGTTCGCCGGTAACGTCTCCCTACTCTTTGATATTCGTTCGGCGTCGCCTAGAATGAACAATACTGAATTAATATTCAGCATTGAGAGGATTTGAGGAGAAAACCATGCAGGTTCTCAAGGAAGAGGTGCGCGAACGCATACTTGCCGCCGCCATCCAGGTGTTCTACGAGAAGGACTTCCGTAGCGCGA
>BNJV01002303.1_pt1 | contig 99453 bp, 154 predicted proteins | sample 8540591 | NCBI WGS metagenome assembly BNJV01 (sample SAMD00202457, study PRJDB9452) | human saliva metagenome | host: Homo sapiens | reverse complement strand
GGAGAGTAGGGTACTGCCTTTCTTTGACGAGAGCCCCTGAAGAGAAATCTTCAGGGCTTTTTGTTTTGTTGGTTGATGGGTGGCGGATGATGGGTGTTAGGTGTTCTATGATGTGTAGAGAAGGGAATCTAGGATATTATTTAGCCCAAATTAGGGAAATAGGTATAATAAGGCAAAAAGTAACTCCGATTTTTCTTGGGCTAATAAAGTAACTTGATTTTAATAGTCGAAAATCGTTTTGCTAAATCACCCATACATTTATTTTCTCCGTGTGTCCAATGATATTACAACTTTCGTTGTTCACTTTTATATCTTGGTACAGAAGAAGTTTATAATATTAGCCGAACTAGTTTCGCCAGGCAACTCATAAATCTTAGTTCCTGTCATTCCTATCATTTTTAATAGGCGCTTTTTCTTATTGTTTTTCAGCAAAAATACATGAAATGTTAAAAATGACAGCAACTAGAAATGAAACTAAACTTGTATTATATTCGATGTATCCTTTATGTATTCATATTACTCATAAGTTTGAAAGTATTTTTATTATTCATCTCTTATGTGCCCTATTTCAATCCTTTTTCCTACTGAATTCTAATCAGGCTAATAATGGCTAATAGTGCTAATTAAGCTAGTTGTGATAATAGTTTAACAAATAGAGATGGTCCATAGAATTAAGTGTTAGCGCTACAATATTTTTTTCTTTTTGTTTTCGTTGATTAAATATGCAATGGACCGACAGAACCCGACAGGTAAAGATATTTTTAGTAATCGCAGCCATTATTATTGCGGTAGCGTCATTACTTGTGTCACACTCTTTGACCCATGACTTATCAGTACAAGAGAAGAGTAAGATGCAAGTATGGGCAGAAGCTATGAAATCTTTAAGTGCAGCAGATGAAAACACCGACTTAAGTCTTGTATTGAAAGTGTTAGATGAAAAATCACACGATTCCTGTTGTTGTTTTTAGATAACGATGGCAAAGTTACAGAATTTTCGTAATTTAGTCATTAAAGCACGCAATGCTCAAGATAGCCTCAATTATGTTACCTCTCAAGGGCTACAAATGAAGGTTGCTGGACAAGTGATTCGCATAGCTTTGAGTAAAAATCATAATGATTATATAGATGTATGCTATGATGATTCTTTAATGTTAAAGCGAATCGCTATATATCCTTACGTACAGTTGGGTGTCGTTATGTTATTTGTTATTGTTGCTATATTTGCTTTACTCACTTGAAACGTGCTGAACAAAAATAAGGTTTGGGTTGGATTAAGCAAGGAAACAGCACATCAGTTAGGCACTCCTATCTCATCTCTTATGGCATGGATAACGATATTAAAGGAATCTTACCCAGACGACGAACTCTTACCTGAGATGGATAAAGATGTAAAACGTCTTAAACTCATTGCAGATCGTTTTTCAAAGATTGGTTCAATTCTGAGCCAGTTCCCTGCAAGTCTTAACGATGTCCTTCGTCATGTGGTCGACTATATGGATCGTCGTACATCAAAAAGATAGAGATGAGGACTGAACTACCAACTGATGACATTATTATTAATATGAATTCATCTCTTTGAATGGGTGATTGAAAACCTATGTAAGAATGCTGTTGATGCTATGGGTGGAAAAACTTGGTTGTATTACCTTACGTTTAGAGGAAACAGAAAATCGTGAGTACGTTGAAGTAAGTGATACTGGAAAGGGAATAAAGAAGAAGGATATTAGAAACATATTTTACTATGGCTTTACCACAAAGGATCGTGGTTGGGGGTTAGGATTAAGTCTGGCAAAAACGTATAGTAGAAGAATATCATCATGGTAAGATTTATGTTAAAAGTTCGGAAGTAGGGAAAGGCACAACTTTTCGTATAGAACTTCGGAAGGAGTAAAAACGAGACTTTGTAATTTTATGATGCTAAGGTTAATGAAAGCTAGTTCGTTAGATTATCACTATACCTAGTCATTAAGATGTTAGGATATATTGAATAAGAGGGCACTTGTACACTCAGAAATATTCAGTAAAAACATTTTATAGTCAGTTGATAATAGCAGTTAAAAACTTCATCTGATAACGAGTAGCCTATAGAAGTACAATCTCATATTCCTACTACTTATAATTTGCTTATTATCAGAAAAATATTCGTAACTTTGCAACCCAATTATGGACTTAGAAACCCTTAAGATAGACTTGAAGGGTCTGAAAGAAGGTGTAAATCACCTTGAGTTCGACCTGGATGACACTTACTTTAAGGCAGTTGACGCTCCTGAAGTAAGTCGAGGAAATGTGCACGTATCTCTCGATATCGTACGCAATGGGAATGATTTCTTTACCCTTGACTTTCATGAGGTAGGTACGGTGATGATTTCGTGCGATAGATGCCTCGACTTAATGGAGCAGCCAATAGAGACCACACAGCGTCTCGAAGTTAATTTTGGAACAGAAAACTCAGAAGAGGGTGATCTTGTGACGGCATGGAGGACGAAGGAATACTCGATGTTACATGGTACCTCTACGAATTCATTGCCTCGCAATCCCTATCAAGCATGTGCATGCACCTGGAAAATGTAACTCTGCTATGGTACGAGCTCTTGAGGAGTATTCTGCCGCCCGAAGCGGTGAGGAAGACGAGCAGCCAATGGATCCGCGCTGGGAAGCTCTATTAAAATTGAAAAATAAAATATTAAAGTTTAAAGAATTATGGCACATCCAAAAAGAAGACAGTCAAAGACTCGTACACTGAAGAGAAGAACTCACGATAAGGCAGTAGCTCTACATTGGCTTTATGTCCCTAACTGTGGTGCTTACTATGTATATCACACGGTTTGCCCAACTTGTGGTTACTATCGTGGTAAGGTTGCTGTCGTAAAGGAAACAGCTGAGTAAATATGAGTATGATTAATGCGATTATAACAGGTGTCGCAGGTTACGTGCCAGACTATGTCCTCAATAATGAGGAGTTGTCTCGCATGGTTGATACAAAATGATGAGTGGATTACCACTCGTACAGGTATTAAGGAACGCCGAATCCTGACTGAAGAGGGGCTCGGCACATCCTATATACTCGCAAGGCTGCAAAAGCTCCTGATGACAAAGACAGGTGCTGATCCTGACAGTATTGATGCTGTTGTTGTTAGCTAACGACTCCTGACTATCCGCATCCTTCTACAGCTTCTATCGTTTTAGGAAAGCTGGGATTGAAGAATGCTTTCGCATTTGACTTAGCTGCTGCATGTTGTGGTTTCATGTATGCGCCTCGATCTTGCCTGCAATATGGTCCAGAGTGGTCGTCACAAAGCGTATCATTAGTTATCGGTGCTGACAAGATGTCAGCTATTACCGATTATCGTGATCGTGCTACGTGTCCACTTTTTGGTGATGGTGCAGGTGCTGTGATGGTTGAGGGAACAACCGAGGAAGGTATTGGTATGATAGATTCTTATCATCGTACAGATGGTAAGGGACTTCCATTCCTCCATGTTAAAGCAGGCGGTTCTGTCTGTCCTTCATCAAGTTTTACAGTTGATCATCGTTTACATTACACTTACCAAGAGGGACGCACAGTCTTTCGCTATGCTGTCACAGCAATGGGCGACGATTGTGAAAAATCTTTTGAGGCGTAATGGCTTAACAAAAGATGATGTAGATTACGTGGTTTGTCATCAGGCAAATCTCCGTATCATCGAAGCTGTCGCAAAGCGTATAGGTATCCCAATGGAAAAAGTTTTGGTTAATATTCAGCGTTATGGTAACACCAGTGCTGCTTGTATGCCGCTTGTTCTTTGGGATTTTGAATCACAGCTGAAGAAGGGTGATAATATTATTTTCACCGCCTTTGGAGCAGGTTTCGTTAATGGTGCCTCTTACTTCAAGTGGGCTTATGACGGGAGACTCTGTAGCAGCTAAGAAATAAAAGAAACTAAGTTATTATACATAAAAACGCATCTTTCTTTTTCTTATAAGATAGGTGCGTTTTTGGTTAATGAGATTAGGAAAATATAAGCTAATAGTATGTTTTGCTTTCTTATCTCTTATTAAGAATTATAACAGAACTTTTCAAATGTCCTTCTTATCGAAGGAAACATGAGGGTTAGATTTATGCACAAAGCAGGATTTGTAAAATATCGTTGGTAATCCGAATGTGGGGAAAAAGTACGCTGATGAATCAACTCGTTGGCGAGAAGCTTAGTATAGCCACGTTTAAGGCACAGACAACACGTCATCGTATTATGGGAATCGTCAATACAGAAGATTCGCAAATAGTTTTCTCTGATACACCTGGTGTACTAAAGCCAAATTATAAGATGCAGGAGATGATGCTTCAATTCTCCGAGTCGCGTTGGCTGATGCTGATATCTTGCTTTATGTGACAGATGTTGTCGAAGATCCGGAAAATATGGATTTCTTGGAGAAGGTATCTAAAATGACCATCCCAGTCATCCTCCTTATTAACAAGATTGACGAGAGCGACCAGAAAAACTTGGTACACTTGTCACAAAATGGCATGTGCTGTTACCTAATGCAGAGATTCTTCCAATCTCAGCTAAGAATAAGTTTGAATCGACATTCTTCTCAAAACGTATTCATGAGCTTCTACCTGAGAGTCCTGCTCTTTGATAAGGATCAGTTGACTGATAAACCTGCAAAAATTTCTTCGTATCTGAGATTATCCGTGAGAAGATTCTGCGCTATTACGACAAGGAAATCCCTTATTCTGTAGAGGTTGTTATTGAGCGTTTCAAAGAAGATGACCGACAGATACATATAAATGCGGTTATTTATGTTGAACGTAATAGCAAAAGGGCATTATCATCGGGCATCAGGGAATGGCGCTCAAGAAGGTTTCCACTGAAGCACATGTAAGAGCCTCGAGCGATTCTTTGAAAAGAAGATTTTCCTTGAGACTTTGTAAAGGTTGACAAGGACTGGCGTAACTCACAGAAAGAGTTGAAGCAATTCGGATATAGTCCGGAGTAAAGGAAGGGATTTTATTAAGCCAATTGGGCTAATTAGGCTAATAAAGCCAATAAACTCTTGAAGACAAGAAACTTGCTCTGACTGCTTAGTAGAGCACACTCGCACAATGCGAGGGCTGGGGAATGGTCATCCTCGGCAAAATATTCATCGGGTGCTTGACCACATCCGGCGCCTTTTTCATAGTTGTTATGAGCTTAGGGCTGAATTATGGAGAGGAAAAAGACCAAAAAGAATGGGAAATTTAGTAGCTATTGTTGGACGCCCAAATGTTGGTAAGTCCACACTTTTCAATCGATTAACTCAGACACGTCATGCGATTGTGAGCGATACTGCTGGTACAACACGCGACCGCCAGTATGGTAAGTGTCGGTGGAACGGACGCGAGTTCTCTATTGTTGACACTGGTGGATGGGTTGTCAAACCAGATGATATTTTTGAAGATGCTATTCGCAAGCGGGTGCTTGTGGCAACAGAAGAAGCCGACCTTGTTCTCTTTGTTGTTGATACCGAGACCGGTATTACTGACTGGGATGAGGGATGTAGCAACGATTCTTCGCCGACAAAAGCTTCCTGTGCTCCTTTAGTAGCTAATAAGGTTGATAATAGTGGTGAGTATTATCAGGCAGCCGGAGTTCTATAAACTTGGTCTAGGTGAACCAATCTGTATCAGTGCTGCTACAGGTGGTGGAACAGGTGATTTACTTGATATTCTGTTAGAGAGTTTGAAAGATGCACCAGAAGAGACTATAGATTTGGATATTCCTCGTTTCGCAGTTGTAGGTCGCCCTAATGCAGGTAAGTCAAGTATTATCAATGCTTTCATTGGTGAGGACCGAAATATTGTGACCGAGATAGCCGGTACGACACGTGATAGTATCTATACTCGTTACACCAAGTTCGGTTTTGATTTCTATCTTGTTGATACCGCAGGTATCCGTCGTAAGAATAAGGTGAGTGAAGACTTGGAGTTCTATAGTGTCATGCGTTCTATCCGAAGCATTGAAAACTCAGATGTTTGTATTCTTATGTTGGATGCAACGCGTGGTATTGAAGCACAGGATATGAATATCTTCCAGCTCATTCAGCGAAACCATAAGAGCCTTGTTGTAGTCGTGAACAAATGGGACTTAGTTGAAGACAAGACCCAGAAGGTTATTGATACCTTCGAGAATGCTATTCGCAAGCGTATGGCACCATTCGTTGACTTCCCTATCATTTTTGCTTCAGCACCAACTAAGCAGCGTATCTTTAAGGTTTTGGAGACGGCGAAAAGAAGTTTATCAGAACCGAACAAGACACATTAGGTACAACAAAAATTGAATGAGGTGATGCTTCCTATCATTGAAGCAACGCCACCACAGTCAGTTAAGGGTAAGTATATTAAAATTAAATATTGCTCACAACTTCTCAACACACAGATTCCTTCATTCGTATTCTATGCGAACCTGCCACAGTATGTCAAGGAGCAGTATCGCCGTTTCTTAGAGAATAAGATACGTGAGAATTGGAACCTACATGGCTGTCCAATCAATGTGTTTGTCCGTCAGAAGTAGTCATAGGAAGTCTGCTTATGAAACGAATAACAATTTTTCTCTCTCTCACCATTTCTATTGATGGCTACTGTGGAAGAAGAAGGAAGTAGATCACGCAGAGTTGGCTGGTCGTGCAGCCAAACTCTACTATGACCAACTCTTAAAGGGGAAGTATGATGCCTTCTTAGGAGGTGAGAATCGTACGGAGAAATTGCCTGATAACTATCGGAAACAACTCCTGCTAAACCTTCGTCAGTTCATTGAACAACAGAAGAAGAGCATAATGGGATTGATTCTGTTTCCTGTTTCATCAGTTTTTCTCGAAAAAGACAGTACAGCCAGTGCTTTTCTGTTATTCCATTATGGTGATAAAACGACTGAACAAGTTGTTGTTCCAATGTTAAAGAAGCATGGTGTTTGGGTGATGCGATAGCACATAGTTGCCATCTGGATTTTCTTTTTTCGAGCAGTTTACTGATGTGTTTGTGTCAAACGCACGTGGTACTAATATCTTATAGGAAGAAAGTGAAGAGTCTTGTGGACTAAGAGATATATAAAGGAAAGTCCTCCTGCTGATATGTTTCAACCTCATTTAGGAAGAGACGATAAGCAGGAGGACTTTCCTTTTGTGTTATGTTGTCTTACGGAGTGCCAATAAGGCGCTCTGTTGGCAACTTATATGGAAGAGTTTGTAGTTCTTATTTTCACATCTTCCTTTTTCTATTTTCTGACTTTCTTAAAGAGATCTGATGCGAAGACGAGTGTCGTTTTAATCCTTTTCATTCTTCGACGTAATGACAGAGTTCTTGTCACCCTGCCATTCCTTCTTACCATCTGAGATAAAGATGATATTCTCACCAATACCCAACACTGAGTTCATATCATGCGTGTTGATGATGGTTGTCATGTTAAACCTGCGTGTGATACCTGTGAAGCAAACTCGTCGATGACCAATGAGGTCTTTGGGTCATGTCCCAGAGTCGGTTCATATCGCAGAAAGATACGTGATCTCATGACGATTACTCGCGATGGCAGCACGTTTCTGCATACCACTGATATCTCACCAGGGAACTTCTGTTCAGCTCCAGTCGAGATTCATACGATCCAGACATTCCATTGCTCTTTTGTCACGTTCCTTTGCCGTCATATCGAGAACATGTCCAGTGAAACGTACGTTTTCCAATACGGTGAGCGAGCTCAAGAGGGCTGCTCCTTGAAGATCATACCCATCTCACGTCGCATGAGAATCTGTCTTTCTTTGTCATCTTGACAAAGTTACGTCCGTCGGGTACACTTCGCCCTTTCGTAGGCTCAAGGAGTCCCGTGAGAGCGTATAAGAACGGTTTTACCTGCACCACTCTGTCCGATGATGAGGTTAGTTTTTCCGTCTTCAAAAATGGTGTTAATATCTTTCAGCACTTATCGCCGAATGATTTATAAAGGTGCTTTACTTCAATCACAGAGCCTCCCGACCCTCCGAAGGGAGGGGAGCCCAACTGCTTACTTGTGGGGAAGATGGGCTCATTAATTCAGTTAGTATTAACTTTTAAGAGTTGATTTATTTTCTTCATCTCCCTCCTTTGAGGGGTTGGGGAGGTTTAACTCAACATCTGTGTGAGGAAAAACGTCACTGAAGAGAATCAGTACACTTGAGCAGACTACAGCGTCAGTAGATGCTTTCTGCTGACTTCAACACTTCCACCCTTCACCGTGTAGCCCATGTAAGATGATACACTTGAAAATGATAAAGCAAAAGAAGAATCCCTTGATGATACTCATCCACATAAACCACGGATTGAAATCATGTTGCAAACCAGCAGTCAAATCTACTGGTGTGATGATATGTGCAAGGTAGGTGGCTGGCGTATGCTCCAATGATACCTGTTGCTGCCGAAAAAGATAACAAGGAATGGCATGATAGTGATGGAGTCCCATAATCTTTGGTAGGATGATGTAACTGGCAGAATTGATACCCATAATCTCTGAGGCATCTATCTGCGTGTCACGCGCATGGTTCCTAACTCAGAAGCAATGTTTGACCCAACCTTACCCGATAGAATCAGACACATGATACTACTGGAGAACCCAAAAGCATGATCTCTCTCGTCACATAACCCGACACAATGTGGCATCCAAGGGCTCTGCACGTTGAGTTTAATCTGAATACATATAACAGCCCAATGAAAAAGAGATGAGCAACACGATGCCAATTGAGTCAACACCCAACTGGACATCTCTTTAACATATCGCTTCATGAACATTCTCATTCGTTCCGGACGACTGAATGATCGTCCCATTAATATAAGATAATACCGAATGTGGTCAGCCATTTTGAATAAAAGCATGCTCTTTTTATTTGATGTTGAAAAATGCAAATTTAACTAAAATATCACAGAAAGAGAAAAGAAAGACATTATTTAATAGTCATGAGGGTAGCTTTTCTCTTTTCTGGAAATCAGTATCTTTGTGTCTGTTGTATGGACTTTTTAGGATTATATTTGTATAGTGCACAAACTATGAGTTGAAGGCTATGAAAAGTAATCCCGCAATATATGTGGAAGGGGTAGGTTGGCGTCGTGAGCGTGTGGCATCGCTGCTATGGAGGCTTAAAGGGCATGACTATCAGGACGGTGTATTTATATGATAACGCTTTGTACCGAAGCAAGACAGCCGCCGTTGGGAAGGCTTATGCGTCGAACTGCAGCTGTAGCATCCGCTCATATAGAACCAACGGAGCTGGGGGAGTGAGGTTGCGCGTTGTTGGCAGAGATCCCTAGCATTATCCAGAGGTGAGTGTGCTTGCTTTTCAGGTTATGCTGCACCATATACACGGCATCCTCTTTTGTGACACATGAGATGGCTGTACACCTGGGGAAGGTTGTCAACGGGTTCAAGGTTGGCTGTAATCGCGTATCGGGCGGCTGGTGTTGGGGAGTTCTGAGGCACTGCCTCAGAAGCAGGGACAGGAGGACAGAATCGGAAGGCAGAGGCTGGCTGCAGCGGAGAAAAGGACTAAGCAGCGAGGTTGCAAGCACCCAGAGCATGGTTTGCTCTTTTGCTCCAGGCTATCATGACAGCGTGTGCTAAGAGGGAAGGGCAGTTAGAGAATATGTTCAGATATGTTGCAGATAACCCAAGACGGTCTAGGCGATGAAGCGGGATGAATCCGAAAACTTTTTCGAAAGTTGTGAAGAAGTTTTGAAGGTGGTGAAAGAACTTTCTCGGCTATAGGAAATCAGTGGTTTAGAGCACCTAATAAGACTGCAGGTACGTTGTCATAACAACAAGACGCCAGAAAACCTATGCCTTATAGCCTTGCAAAAGGGAATACTCTTTCGCATGAGGACGGGAAGGAGGGGACTTATTAGTCCTGTATATCGGTGGAGAAAAAGAAACAGCACGTGGCATTGGAGAGAAACTCCCTCTTATAGTCTTGTTAGAAAACGCTTTCCTCCCTTTATAAGCTGGGACAGTATTTGATGCTTGTTGTGCAAGGGCGACTTCTTACGAGTAGCTCTATGGGCATTTCATCACGAGAGCAGGACTATTTCATCGTGAGCAGTGTCAAGTCCTTAATTCAATGTCAGCACTTAGTACAACGAAGTATGGACGGCTGCATTTTGAGCTGGAATTGTTAAGGTATATTTCTGGTTAAGAATAGGGATAGTACCAAACAATCAAGCAGAACCTTCGTGAGAAAGTCTTCCAATAGAAGCGTTGGCACTGTGATATTCTTTTGTTAGTGTTGCTCTTTTTGTCTTTTCACGTCTTTAAGGACTGCTATCTGCTTTTTATTTCGTAATTTTTGCAGCTGGATAGCTTAAAAGAGAAAACCATGCCAGAATCAGATAATATTGTTGTGCGCCCATGCAGAGGGGGTGAGCTCTGTACAGAGAAACTGGTGAAGCGACTACGGAAAGCGTACTGTTGCTAATGGTGGAGCATCAATGTGAAGCAGGGTGAGATTGCGGGATTGCTCGGACCAAATGGTGCGGGAAAAACCACGTCGTTTTATATGACAACAGGATTGGTGGTCCCTAATGAAGGACATGTGTATATTGATGATCAGGAGATTACCAATTTCCCTGTATATAAGCGTGCCCGTTCTGGTATTGGCTATCTCCCACAGGAGGCGAGTGTCTTTCGTAAGATGAGTGTGGAAGATAATATCATGAGCGTCTTGGAGATGACAAAGCTATCAAAGCAGGAACGTATCGACAAGATGGAGAGTCTGATTCAGAATCTTAGATTGAGAGAAGGTACGTAAGAATCTTGGTGACCGTCTTTCTGGTGGTGAGCGTCGTCGTTGGAGATAGCTCGCTGTTTGGCTATCGATCCAAAATTTATCATGCTTGATGAGCCTTTTGCAGGCGTCGACCCTATCGCCGTTGAGGATATCCAGCACATCGTTTGGCGTTTGAAGTTCCGTAATATCGGTATCCTTATCACCGATCACAATGTGCGTGAGACGCTGAATATTACCGACCGCGCCTATCTTCTTTTTGAGGGCCGTATTCTTCAAGGGAACTCCAGAGGAGTTGGCAGCCAATAAGATAGTGAAGGAGAAATATCTCGGTACAGACTTCGTTCTTCAGAAGAAAGACTTCCAGTTGCTCGATCAGCGTAAACGTGCACAGGAAGAGGCGAATGGTTTATAGGCTACACGTTATTGAACCCTTAAATAGGTGTATTAGCTATTGTAAGTTGGTTGGAAAAAGTCTGTTCTGCACATTCTTTTTAGGTGGCAAATAGACTTTTGCGACTATTTTCGTGAAGATAAATAATTATTTTCATGAAAAGAAATATTTTTCTTCACGACCATAAATATTTTTTCTCATGAAAATAATTCGACAACGAAGCCTTTCTTGTATAAAAAGAATGCTGAAAGTAAAAAGCTGCATACAATAAAACTCAATATGAGAGTTGGTTGTAAGCAGCTTTTGTTGGGTTATAAAACCAATTATAGCCTTCTGTAGCCAATTATCTTGGTTAAAAATAAATTTCCACTTATATATTATAAGGTTATGCGATTTTAAGTATCTTTTGCATTTCAAAGTTCATAGGGGCATTGTGTCTTCTTTGTGAATTTACTCTTTTGATAATTAATAATAAACTAAATATTTAACATCAAAGATGAAAATTTCATTTGAGAATCCTGGACAAAGTGAATGGTTTGATGACCATCATCGTTGAGGAAGCTGATTACAAGGATGAGGTTGAGAAGACTCTCAAAGATTACCGTAAACGTGCCGACGTTCCTGGTTTCCGTAAGGGTCAGGTGCCTATGGGCTTGTTAAAGCGCCAGTACGGTCCACAGATTAAGATGGATGCTATTAACAAAACTTCTTGGTGAAAAACCTTCAGAAATATATTGCTGATAACAAGATTCAGATGTTAGGTCAGCCAATGGGCTCTGAGTCACAGGAGCCAATAGACTTGGAGAAGCCAGCTCCTTACGAGTTCAAGTTTGATATTGCTGTTGCTCCAGAATTTAAGATTGAGTTGAATGGCAAGAACAAGATTGACTATTACGAGATTGCTGTTGATGACAAGTTAATCGATCAGCAGGTTGAGATGTTCCAGAGCCGTTCTGGTCACTATGACAAGGCTGAGGTGTTCGATCCAGAGCAGCGTGATATGTTGAAGGGTGACCTCCGTGAGTTGGATGAGAATGGAAATACACTCGAGGGTGGTATCACCGTTGAGGGCGCATCATTGATGCCACAGTACATCAAGGTTGAGGATCAGAAGAAACTCTTCGATGGTGCTAAGCTTGGTGATATCATTATCTTTAACCCAACAGCAGCTTATCCTGATAACGATATTGAGGTTTCTTCACTTTTGAAGATTAAGAAGGAAGAAGTTGCTGAGCATAAGGGTAACTTCTCTTATCAGATTACAGAGATTTCACGCTTCGTTAAGGCTGAGAATAATGCTGAACTTTGGAAGAGTGTTTATGGTGAAGATGCTGATATCAAGGATGAGGCAGCTTTCCGTAAGGCAATTGCTGATGGTTTGGCAGAGCAGTTAAAGGGTGATTCTAACTACAAGTTTATTCAGGATCTCCGCGCTATCATGCGAGAAGAAGGTAGGTGAACTGACTTTCCCAGACGCTATTTTGAAGCGTATCATGTTGGCAAACAACCAGGATAAGGGTGAGGAGTTTGTAGAGAAGAACTACGCACAGAGTATCAAGGAGTTGACATGGCACATGATTAAGGAGCAGTTAGCTAAGGATCATGGTATCAAGGTTGATGATAACGATGTTCGCGAGAGTGCTCGTCAGATGGCACGTGCACAGTTTGCTCAGTATGGTATGACTAACGTACCAGAGGATTACTTGAATGGTTATGCTGATGAGATGCTGAAGAAGCGCGAGAACATAGACTCATTCGTTGAGTCAGCTCTTGATCGCAAGCTCGCAGAAGCTATCAAGGAAGTTGTAAAATTGAACGTTAAGACCGTAAGTCTTGAGAGTTTAACAAACTTGTAAGCGAGTAATATTTTTTAGAAAAATCTTCCTTTATATATAGGGGTTATCGATTTTTTTGCTTATCTTTGCTTTAGATATGCAGACAAATGTCAGACTAAATGGCATGGTGTTTGTATTGATGACAATGGTAAGAGAGGTCGATAACCTCTATTTTTGTCATATATAAATTAGATAGAAAGGAACATAATGAACGATTTTAGAAAGTATGCCGTAGGGCATCTTGGGATGAATGGTATGGTGCTTGATGACGTGATGAGAGCACAGACACAGTATCTAAAACCCATATATCCTAGAGGAGCGTCAGCTGAACGTAACACAGATGGATGTCTTCTCACGTTTGATGATGGAAAGAATCATCTTCCTCGGGACGCATGGTAGATGACTATTCAGCCAATACAATTCAGGCACAGCTACTTTATTTGGATTCTGTTGATCCAGGTAAGGATATCTCTATTTATATTAACTCTCCTGGTGGAAGCGTAACAGCAGGCTTGGGTATCTATGATACTATGCAGTTTATTTCAAGTGACGTTGCGACGCTCTGTACAGGTATGGCTGCGTCAATGGCTGCCGTATTGCTTGTTGCAGGTAAGGAGGGTAAACGTTCTGCCCTGAAGCATAGTCGTGATGATTCATCAGCCATTGGGTGGTGTTCAGGGTCAGGCTTTGAGATATTGAGATTGAAGCACGTGAGATACAGAAGTTCAAGAAGGAACTCTATACAATCATTAGTGAACACTCTCACCAGTCTTTTGAAAAGGTATGGAACGATAGTGACCGTAACTATTGGATGACCTCTGAGGAAGCTAAGGAGTACGGAATGATTGATGAGGTTCTGATGAGAAAACCAGTAACAACACTTCGGAAGAAGGAGTAAAGTAAAGGATAATAATGCCCCAAAAAGAAATGTAGTTTTTGTGGTCGAGGTGAAAAGGAGGTGAAACTCTTATCACTGGCTTGAATGGCTATATCTGTGAGGATTGTGCACAGCAGGCTTATAATATCGCCATGCAGACAGGTGTGCTGTCACAGGGTCAGGATGGCGAGGAGAACACGTTTACGCTAAAGAAAGTTCCTAAGCCAAAGGAAATCAAGAAGTATCTTGACGAATATATCATAGGCCAGGATGAAGCGAAACGCTATCTAGCTGTAGCCGTTTATAACCATTATAAGCGTCTCCAACAACCTAAGGACGATGATGGTGTAGAGATTGAGAAGAGCAACATCATTATGGTTGGTTCGACGGGTACGGGTAAGACATTGCTTGCACGCACCATTGCCAAACTCCTTGACGTACCATTCACGATTGTTGATGCTACCGTCTTCACCGAAGCTGGATATGTAGGTGAGGATGTGGAGAGTATCCTTTCACGTCTTTTGCAGGTTGCAAACTATGATGTGGCAGCAGCAGAACGTGGTATTGTTTTTATCGATGAGATTGATAAGATTGCACGTAAGAGTGATAATCCAAGCATAACACGTGACGTGAGTGGTGAGGGTGTACAGCAGGGTTTGTTGAAACTTCTGGAAGGAACCATGGTGAACGTACCACCAAAGGGTGGTCGTAAGCATCCTGATCAGGATTACATACACGCTGATACGCGCAATATCCTCTTCATCTGTGGTGGTGCTTTTGATGGAATTGAGCGTAAGATAGCGCAACGACTGAATACACATACAGTCGGTTACAACTCTGTTCAAAATGTTGCAAAGATTGATAAGAACGACCTGATGAAGTACGTTCTTCCTCAGGACTTAAAGTCATTCGGTCTTATTCCTGAAATTATTGGACGTTTGCCAGTGCTAACTTATCTTAATCCGCTTGATCGTGAGGCGTTACGTAGAATTTTGGTTGAACCCAAGAACTCTATTGTGAAGCAGTATGTTGTTGTTTAAGATGGATGGTATTGAACTAACTTTCACTGAACCAGCACTTGATTATATCGTAGATAAGGGTGTAGAGTATAAGCTCGGTGCCCGTGGATTGCGTTCAATTGTTGAGGCGGTAATGATGGATGCTATGTTTGATGTGCCATCACGGCGTATTAAATCATTTGAAGTGACTGAAGATTACGTCCGTCAACAATTAGACAAAGCACATATTCAGAAATCGAATACAGTCTCATAAAATCCTATAAATACAGCCTACCGATGTGAAGATCAGTCGCATCAGTGGGCTGTGTTATTTCACAGAACCGTAAAGGATCGGAACATATCCAGCTATTAACATGACACAAGAAGTCAATCTTACCGAAAAACTAAAACACTACTTTGGCTTTGATAAGTTCAAAGGCGACCAGGAAGCAATTATTCGTAATCTTCTTGCCGGACATGATACTTTCGTATTGATGCCAACTGGTGGTGGCAAGAGTCTTTGCTATCAGCTTCCTCATTAATTATGGAAGGAACGGCAATTGTCGTTTCTCCGCTCATTGCATTGATGAAGAACCAAGTGGATGTCATCAATGGAATCAGTGAGGAAAATGGTGGGCACATTATCTCAACTCATCGTTGAAGAAAGCAGAAATTGATAAGGTTCGTTCAGATATCGTTTCAGGTCGTACAAAACTGCTCTATGTTGCTCCAGAGTCTTTGAATAAGGAGGAGAATATGGAGTTCCTGAAGTCAGTAAAGATTAGTTTCTACGCTATTGACGAGGCGCATTGTATCTCAGAATGGGGACATGACTTCCGACCAGAGTATCGTAAGATTCGCAATGCTATCGAAACGATTGGCACTGCTCCTGTTATTGCTTTGACTGCAACGGCTACCGATAAGGTGCGTACGGACATTGTACGCAGCTTAGGCATTGAGGATTGTGCCGAGTTCAAAAGTTCTTTAATCGTCCTAACCTTTATTATGAGGTACGTCCGAAGAAGAGTGATGACGATACGAATAAGCAAATCATCAAGTTTATTAAGCAGCATACAGGCAAGAGTGGTATTATCTATTGTCTTTCGCGTAAGAAGGTGGAGGAGTTGGCGACTATCTTGCAAGCTAATGATATCAAGGCTGCTCCTTATCATGCTGGACTCGACTCAGAGACACGCTCTAAGACGCAGGATGATTTCCTCATGGAAGAGTTGGATATTATTGTGGCAACGATAGCCTTTGGTATGGGTATTGACAAACCAGACGTACGATTTGTCATCCACTATGATATTCCGAAGAGCCTTGAAGGCTATTATCAGGAAACAGGACGAGCAGGACGTGATGGCGAGGAAGGTCTCTGTGTTGTGTTTTATTCTAAGAAAGACCTCAATAAGCTGGAAAAGTTTATGGAGGGAAAGCCTGTTGCTGAGCAAGATATCGGTCGTCAATTGTTACAAGAGACAGAAGCTTATGCAGAGTCATCTGTCTGCCGTAGAAAGATGTTGTTACATTACTTTGGTGAGGACTATTCAAAGTGCAGCTGCGCTATGTGTGATAACTGTCTACATCCAAAAGACGAAGATAGAAGGTCAGAAACAACTCCTTATTGTTCTTAATGCTGTGAAGACCCTGAAGGAGAATTTCCGGCAGGAATATGTTATCGACTTTGTACGCGGCAGAGCTACTGACGATCAGAAAGATCATAAGCATGATGAGTTAGACGAATTTGGAGAGGGCGAGGATGAGAATCCAAAGATTTGGAATCCAGTTGTGCGTCAGGCACTCTTAGCTGGTTATCTTAAGAAAGATGTAGAGAACTACGGCTTATTAAAACTAACTGCTGCTGGTAAGCTGATTCTTGAAATCTCCAGAATCGTTTATGATAGTTATGGATACCGAGTTCAGAGAGGAAGATGAGGATGATGAGCCAATGATGGGTACGGCAGTTCTTGATCCAGAACTCTTCTCTATGTTGAAGAACCTCCGCAAGAAGATTGCACATAAGTTGAGATTCCTCCTTACGTCATCTTCCAGGATGTCTCATTGGAACAGATGGCTATGATGTATCCTATCAACGAACAAGAATTACAGAATATCCAAGGTGATCGGTGCTGGTAAGGCAGAAGCGTTATGGAAAGGAGTTCTGTGAACTGATTAAGCAGCATTGCGAGGAAAATAACATTGAACGACCAGAAGAACTGCGCGTTAGAACGGTAGCAAAGAAGTCGATGCAGAAGGTAAAGATAATTCAGAGTATCGATCGAAAGTTACCGCTTGATGATATTGCCACAGCAGAGGGACTTGATTTCGATGACCTACTGACAAAGATTGAGGAGATTGTCTATAGTGGAACAAAACTCAATATAGACTACTTCCTTGAGGATGTGTATGATGAGGATCAGATAGATGATATCTACGACTACTTTTATGGATAGCGAGACTGATAGTCTCGATGTCGCAATGGAAGAATTAGATAGCGACTATAGCGAAGAGGAAATTCGTCTTGTGCGTATCAAGTTCTTGTCAGAGATGGCTAACTAATACAATACATCATTATTAATGGGTGTATAGCTCTTTATCTGTAGGGATACACGGTTTGTGTATCTCTCACAGTCTATAATCTAAATCCTCTTAATCTACAAACTGAAAACAAAGCTCTGAGTCTTAATCTATTTATTGTTAACTATTACTCCTTTATAAATCTTAATAATGTAATTAATTTATTCCATTTATTTGTATATATGTAATCTATTTATTACCTTTGCTTATGGATAAAGTTGTAAGAGAAGTCATCTACTCACCAGAGTATGAAGCCTATTATGCAGGCTTGGATTCAAAAACTAAAGAGAAATACGATTATGTGGAGCATATTATCAAGACACAGGATGTCGTAAAGAAGAATTATGTGAAGCATTTAGAGAATACAGACCTTTTATGAGGCACGTATCTCCTTAGGTAGTAATGAGTATCGCACAATTCTATTTGCGGTGGATGCTGCCAGTTTTATGCAAGCAACAAAGATTTTGTATCTTAATTCTTTTTTGAAGAAAGATACGAAGCAATATAAACGTGAGATAAGTAAGGCTTATAGATTGTTGGAAAAATTATATGGAGGAATAAGATATGATAAAGTTAGATGAAAATAAGTTAGCAAAGTTACGCACCTCTTCTGAACGCTTAACAGAGAAATATGGGGAGCCTGGATCGCCTGAGCGTGAAGAGTTTGAGGCACGTGCCAAGGCTTACTATTATGCAGAACTGCTAAAGGAACAGCGCAAGCAGCAGAAGATGACACAGCAGCAGTTGGCGGATAAGATAGGTAAGAAGCGAGAGTATATCTCAAATATTGAGCGTGGAAACAGTGATATGCAGCTTTCTACTTTTATGCAGATTGCGAATGCTTTAGGGCTTCGCTTTGCTTTGGTGGTAGGGTAGTTGCGCTGGTGAAAAGTAGTAAGTTGGGTTCGTTTCGGCAATATATTGCAAGGTGTTTAGCACTCAGCACTAATGGTGTTTACCAACAACACGACGTGTGCGGAGCGTTAGCACGATATGTGCGGAGCAATAATATGTTATCTGAAGATGGGAATATAGAACGCTAATGGTCAGTATAACGAATATTTTTAAGACGATGATGGCAAGCTAACATGGGAAGTGTTTACCAGAAAGTTCTTAAGATATTTTTGTTTTCCATGTAGCTAAATCAATGAAAGAGGCTGAATCAGAAAGTGGTCAGTGATTAATGAAGAGTGGTACGAGTTTAGTCAATTCTTCGATTAAACCTTCTGACAAATGCCTATGGCGTGCATTTCTACTTCTGATTCAGCCTTCTTGGCTATTTATTCAATGTTTTTGTATTATTCTGTGCAGTTCTGTGAGCTAACAGCAACGAGCATCCAAACAGTCTTTTCCTGCTCCTTGAGGAAGTCACCTACCAATGAAACGGTTGTGTCATCATGTGCGTCAGAGGCAACTTCGATGATTCTACGCTCGCGAGCAATCAGTGTCTTGTAGTACTCGAGAAGCAAGTCGAGAGCCTCTTTGCTGCAACTAACAACGTCTGCTTCTTTTGATTTCTGAAGTTTGCAGATATACACTGAAACGGCTCTCTGGTGTACTACCCAACTGAAGGATACGTTCTGCTACCTCATCAACCTTCTCTGCAGCATCGTTGTAAAGTTCCTCATATTTGCTATGCAATACAAAGAAACCATGTCCCTTTACGTTCCAGTGGAAATTGCGGAGATTGCTGTAGAATACTTGAAAGTCTCGCCAGTAAAACTGAAAGCTCGTTTACTACGTTCTGTACCTTCTTCTCAGTCTAATCCTAATAAATCTAATGTTCTCATCTTTAATATGTTTTTAAGTTGTTGTTTCTTGTTTACGAGTGCAAAAGTTAGTGAGTTTCTCAATCTGATACAACAGATAAATTCTATCTCACTCATTGATATAAACTATATGTGCTTGTTATTGATTGATAATAAGGTTGTTATTGCCGATATGTTAGCTTTTGTAAAAATGAATTCTTGCTGGTTATTTTACCGTCATGGACGAAAAAGTAGGGAACATGTCAAAGAATAAATATTAAATACTTTAATAAGGTGAGAAAAACCGGAAAAAGCCAGTCTGTTTGATATTTAATTTAGCTAAATTTGCATGCAATAAATTTCTAAAATACAATTATGTCATCATTTGTTGCAGACAAAATCACGATGGACGAGCTTAACCTACGATGACGTCCTTTTAATTCCGGTTTATTCAGAAGTACTGCCCAGAGGTGGTCTGAAAAAGCAAGTTTTCACGTAACATTGATCTTAATGTACCTGTTCACAGCAGCTGTGGATACCGTTACGGAGAGCTCTATATAGAGCGATCGCACGTGAAGGTGGTATCGGTGGATACATAAGAACATGGGATCGAAGACCAGGCACGTCAGGTGGCTATTGTGAAGCGAGCTGAGAATGGTATGATTTATGATCCAGTTACTATTCGTAAGGGTCGTACTGTGAAAGATGCGCTTGAGATGATGGCAGACTACCATATCGGTGGTATTCCGTAGTAGATGAGGGGAATCATCTCGTGGGTATTGTTACCAATCGTGACCTTCGTTTTGAGCGTCATTTGGATAAACTCATTGATGATGGATGACCAAGGAGAACCTTGTTACAACTCATCAGCAGACTGACCTTTATAGCAGCTGCGCAGATTCTGCAGGAAAAATAAGATTGAGAAATGCCAGTAGTCGATCGTGAGAATCGTCTCGTCGGTCTGATTACTTACAAGGATATTACCAAAAGCTAAGGATAAACCAATGGCATGTAAAGATGAAAAGGGGCGTCTTCGCGTTGCAGCTGGTGTTGGTGTGACCGTAGATACGATGGAACGTGCTCAAGCGCTTGTCGCTGCTGGCGTTGATGCTATCGTTATTGATACTGCACACGGACACTCTGCTGGTGTGATTGGTAAGCTTTCCATGATGTGAAGGCTGCTTTCCTAATCTTGATGTTGTTGTAGGTAACATTGCAAACAGGAGAGGCTGCAAAGTTCTTAGTTGATAATGGTGCAGATGCTGTTAAGGTTGGTATCGGACCTGGTTCTATTTGTACTACACGTGTCGTTGCAGGTGTAGGTGTCCACAGCTGACTGCTATCTATGACGTTTTTCAAGCGCGTTGGATGGGACGGGCGTACCATTGATTGCTGATGGTGGTTTGCGTTACTCAGGCGATGTTGTTAAGGCTTTGGCAGCAGGTGGCAGCATGTGATGGTAGGTTCATTGGTTGCTGGTACAGAAGAGTCACCAGGTGATACTATTATCTCAATGGACGTAAGTTCAAGAGCTATCGTGGTATGGGCTCATTGGAGGCTATGGAGCAGAAGAATGGTTCACGTGATCGCTACTTCCAGAACGATGTAGGCGATGTTAAGAAACCCGTTCCAGAGGGTATTGCTGGTCGTGTTCCTTACAAGGGAACTGTTCAGGAAGTTATCTATCAGCTCGTCGGTGGTCTTCGTTCGGGTATGGGATACTGCGGTTCAGCCTCAATCGAAGGCTTGCATGATGCTAAGTTCACTCGCATTACCAATGCTGGCGTAAGAGAGTCATCCACATGACATCTCAATTACCAGTGAGGCACCAAAACTATTCACGTCCAGAATAATAATAGACGACAAGTAATCCGCCCTCTTCCTTGTTTTCAGGGGAGAGGGTCCCTGCGTTAAAATAATAACAATGAAAATTCAAAGCGTTTTTGTCAGTTCTACTGCTATCGACAACAATGGCATATGGGCAGTCTGACCCTATAATAATGACCATCAATGGGCTGCCAGTGAGCCGTTCTGAATTTGAGTATTCGTATAATAAGAACAATACCGAAGGCGTGATTGACAAAAAGAGTGTAGATGAATATGTTGACCTCTTTATCAATTACAAACTAAAAGTTCAAGCTGCTCTTGATGCGCACCTTGATACACTTAGCTCTTTTAAAAAGGAGTTCCTAAGTTATCGTAACCAGCAGGTACGTCCAACCTTTATCACTGATGCTGACGTTGAGGCTGAAGGTCATGAGACTTTATCGTGAAGCACAACAGCAGGTAGAGGCTAATGGTGGTATGTGGAATTGTGCACATATCCTTATCGGAACAAACCAGAATGCAGGGAAAAGAGGCTCAAGAGGCAGCAAAGCAGTTAGCTGATTCTATTTATAGCGTCCTTAAAGGTGGGGCTGATTTTGCTCAACTCGCAAGGAAATATTCCACAGATATTAATTCTGCTATGAATGGCGGTGAGTTGCAACATCTACAGAGAGGGCAGACTGTACCGGAGTTTGAGAAGGCTTTATTTGCTTTGAAGCCAGGTGAGGTAAGTGCTCTGTACTATCTCCTTTCGGTTATCATATCATTAGATGATGGGTACGTGAGAGTTTTTCCAACGTATGATACGCTACGTCCAGATATCATGCAGTATATCGAGATGCGAGGATTGCGTGAGCAGATTATCGACCAGAAGCTTGACTCTCTTGCAAAAAGTGAAGGAAAGACGATTGACACCGAATCAGTTGTTGAGATAAAAACTCGCTTCGCTAGAGGAGGAAGATGCAAGCATGAAGAATCTTATCCGAGAGTATCATGATGGTTTGCTAATGATTGAGATGAGCAATCGCGAGTGTGGGATAAGGCTGCTGAGGACGAAAAAGCACTCGAGGCTTATTTCCGCAAGCATAAGAAAAACAATATAAGTGGACTGAACCACGTTTTTAAAGGTATTGCCTATCATGTGAAAAACGAAAGAAGATGTGGATGCGGTGAAGGCATGTGTGAAGAATGTTCCTTTCAATCAGTGGGCAGAGAAATTGCGTGATAAGTTCAATGCTGACAATACCATTCGTATTCGTGTAGAGAAGGGACCTTTAAAAAGGTGATAACGCATTGGTAGATCGTGATGTCTTCGGTGAGAAGACGACTGTAAAAACCTGTAGCAGGTTACCCAATTGATGCCGTGTTCGGTAAGAAAATCAAGGCTCCAGAGGGAATGGAAGATGTGCGCGAAATCGTCGTCTCTAATTATCAGGAGGAACTTGAAAAAGCATGGATTGAAGCATTGCGTAGAAGTATAAAGTAGTTGTTGACAAGAAGGTTCTTTCAACAGTCAATAAAGCATTAAGATAATAAATCATTTCAATGAAGATAAATAAAGGAAAGTCAATAGTCCTGTTCGCAGGTACAGTTCTTACAGCAATGGGGTTGCATGCTGGTGCGTTCCCACAAGTGGTCCCGTTGCTCTGACTGATACAGTGAAGACAGAGTTTGCAGCAGTAGATAAGCCAAATAGTGTTGTTGATGAGGTTATCTGGGTCGGGTAGATGAGCCTATCTTGAAGTCTGAGGTGGAGAGTTATGAAGTTACAAGGTGAAGCTGAAGGAATGAAGTGGGATGGCGATCCCGAATGTATTCTGCCAGAACAGATTGCCGTTCAGAAACTTTTCCTACATCAGGCTGCCATCGATAGTATTGAGGTAACTGAATCGGAGATCGCACAAGGTGTAGATCAGCAGATAAACTATTGATTTCTTTACCACAAATTGTTCAAAGGAAAAGCTTGAGGAATTCCAGAACAAGAGTATGACGCAGATCTCGTCAAGACCTGCATGATGATTATTATAAGAACCGTCAACTTGTACAGAAGATGCAAGAGAAATTGGTGAGCGACGTGAAGGTTTCGCCAGCTGAGGTTCGTGAATACTTTAAAGAAGTTGCCAGTGGATAGTATTCCAATGATTCCTACAACGGTTGAAGTGGAGATTCTTACACAGACTCCAAAGGTTGAGCCGGAGGAGGTAAATCGTATTAAGAATCAATTGCGTGACTATACTGATCGTATTACGAAGGGCGAGACTTCTTTTTGCAACCTTGGCTCGTCTTTACTCTGAGGATCCAGGTTCTGCTCGTCAGGGTGGTGAGTTAGGGTTACATGGGACGTGGTATGCTCGACCCAGCTTTTGCAGCAGCGGCTTTTAATCTTACTGACCCAAAGAAGGTCTCAAAGGTTGTTGAGAGCGAATTTGGTTATCATATCATACAGCTTATTGACCGTCGTGGCGATAAGGTAAACGTTCGGCATATTCTTCTGAAGCCAAATGTTTCATTGGCTTCTATTGATGCTGCTAAGGAGCGTTTGGATTCTATTGGGAAAGACATCAGGAATGGTAGAGATTTACCTTTGAGGATGCTACGGCTTATCTTTCTGATGATAAAGACACGAAGAATAACCACGGATTGATGGTTAACTCGAATCAGAACGCTCTGCACCTCACGTTTTAAGATGGAAGGATCTGACAACAGAGGTGGCTCACGTCGTTGATACAATGAAGGTTGATGAGATCTCACAACCTTTCCAGATGGTGAATGCTCGTGGAAAAGTTGTATGTGCTGTTGTGAAGTTGAAGGCTCGTGTACCAGAACATAGGGCAACGATAACAGAAGATTTCCAAGCTATGCGTGACATCGTGACAGCTAAACGCAGAAAAGAGGTTCTCCATGATTGGGTTGTAAAGAAGGTAAAGAAACCTATGTGAGGATTAATCCTCGTTATAGAAATTGTAAGTTCCAATACGAAGGTTGGTTTAAATGATAATAAGCAACAAGTATAAAGATATATTTTTGCGGGCATAGAATCTTAATAACTATGATTCTATGCCTGTTTGGACTATGGCAATCACAGTTACTTCTGGCTCAGAATGTGACGGAGAAGAAAGGTGATAAGTTCTATATTGACCATGCTGGTTCTCTTTGTCATAACCAGATGGAGATGCCTGATGTGATGATTGCTAAAGGTGATGTTCGCTTCCGTTATAAGGGAATGACGCTTAAGTGCGACAGTGCTTACTTTTAATGAGAAGTCAAACTGGTTCAAGGCTTTTAGCCGTGTACACATTACTCGCCCAGGTGGTGTGAATCTTGATTGTCAACGCCTACATTATGATGGCTTTGCTCAGATGGTTCATGCACGTGGGAAGGTAGTCGTAAGAGAGCCTGGTAGGCCCTCTCTTCGTTGTGATAGTTTGGATTATAATACAGCTTCAAAGGTTGCAAACTATTTTTGGTGGACGTGGTACATTGGTTTTACAATGGCAACACGGTTGTTGCTGATCAAGGTGATTACAATACGGAGACTCACGATGCTAACTTCTTTGGTAATGTCGTCATGTTTACGCCTAAGTATCGTATTACAACACCTGAAGCGCATGGTAACACTGAAACGGGTCTTGTTCATGTTATTGGTAAGTCGGTTATCAAGACTACTAAGGGCGAAGTTGTACATACCAATGATGGTACTTATAATAGCAAGACCGACCAGATGGAACTTAATGGACGCTCTACTATCACTTCCCCAAAAGCAGGATGTTGAAGGCGATAATATTATCTACAATAGTTCTACTGGTGATGCTGAAGGTCATGGTAATGTAAAGATTGTAGATAAAGCAAACAATCGTACGATCATTGGTCAGGATGTTTTCTATAATGAGAAGACGGGACATAGCAATGCACGTGGCAATGTTAAGATTGATGATCGTAAGGCACAGCGTGTTATTACAGGTGATGAGGTGACTTATAATGCGAAGACGGGTTATAGCTCAGGACGTGGAAATGTGAAGATTGTGGATAAGTTAAAGCAGCGCACAGTGACAGGTCGTGACCTTACCTATAATAGTAATACGCACGAGGGAACAGGTGAAAGGCAATGTTTACTATATCGATTATAAGGGAAGCATGCTTTTCTATGGTGACTACTTACATTATACTGACTCTGCAGCGATAGCCTTTGGTGGTAATCCTGGTCCTGTAGCTAAGGACTTCTCACAAGGTGACACGCTCTATGTTCATGCTGATACCATTAGTATGAAAGCTTTTCATATGAATACTCCACAGATGTATCGTGAGATATATGGCGTGAACAATGTTCGTGCTTATCGTACAGACGTGCAGGCTGTATGTGGCTTTATGGTGGTCAATACAAAGGATTCATGCCTAACGATGTATGATTACCCTATCGTGTGGAGTGGTACACGTCAGTTGGTGGGCGATTCTATTAAGGCATATATGAACGACTCAACCATCCGTCAGGCGTTTGTGTATGGCAATGCTTTCTCTATTGAAAAGGCTCCTGAAGCCAAATACTATAATCAGATATCCTCTAAGGATATGCGTGCCGACTTTTTCAATGGTGCTATTCGCCGTGTTGATGCTTGGGGAAATGTGGAAGTTGTCTTCTATCATACCGATAAAGATAGTACGCTTATCGGGCATAATTATACCGAAACCGATACCCTCAGGATGTTTATATCACCTGTTCGAAAGCTACAGAAGATATGGATGTCGAAGTCGAATGGCGTTATTAGTCCAATGACACAGATACCACCCGACAAGTTGACACTGCCTCGCTTTGAACTTTTCGATGAGGCACGACCTAAGGATAAGAACGATATATTCCGCCTTGCACCACGTAAGACAGAGTGCAACCGTACGTAATTCGCGAGTATCATTACCCCCACGTCAACAAATAGAGTGAGTATTGGCTGGTGTCATATATTGTCCCGTCAGGCTTTTTGTTAGTAATATCCTACAATAATAATGCTATTCTTCCAATCATCACGCCCACGTCGTTTCCGTCATGAGTATATGTATGTGGACGAACGTAAGGGAACTGCTCAATGATATAGAGCAGCGTGCACGTCGTGAATTGAATGGTGAAGAGGTGCCTGAGGGTGAGTGTCGGGAGGAACTACAGCGCAAGATTAGTGGCTCTTTGAAGCCTGAGATGTTGCGCCATAGAGACAATCGTTTTACGGCAATGTGGGTGTCGTTGATTCTTTCTGCAGGTGTTATTGCTCTTCTTACCTTATTTTTTTATTCATTGCTTTATAGAATCATTCATGAGTGATATTATACAACTTTTACCAGACAGCGTAGCTAATCAGATTGCAGCCGGTGAGGTTATCCAGCGTCCAGCTTCTGTTATTAAGGAGTTGGTGGAGAATGCCATTGATGCCGGGAGCAACGCATATTGATGTGTTGGTGGTAGATGCTGGTCGCACTTCAATTCAGGTAATCGATGATGGAAAGGGATGTCGGAGACCGATGCACGTCTTTCTTTCGAACGTCATGCTACGTCTAAGATTCGTAAGGCTGACGATCTCTTCTCACTTCGTACGATGGGATTCCCGTGGTGAGGCACTGGCTATCTATTGCTGCCGTGGCGCAGATAGAACTGAAAACGCGAATGGAGAGCGAAGAACTCGGAACGCATCTGTCCATTGCTGGTAGTCGTTTTATTGGTCAAGAGCCTTGTTCTTGTCCTGTTGGTAGTAACTTTATGGTTGAAAATCTCTTCTTCAACGTTCCAGCTCGACGTAAGTTCTTGAAGTCGAATACTACTGAACTAAATAATATCATCACAGCCTTTGAGCGTATTGTATTGGTCTATCCACAGATATCCTTTACCTTACATAGTAACGGGACAGAGCTGTTTTAGTCTTCGTGCTTGTAGCTATCGTCAGCGCATCGTTGAGGTGTTTGGTAAGCGACTCAATCAGGATCTCCTTTCGATAGATGTGGATACAAGTCTTTGTCATATCCACGGCTTTGTAGGTAAACCAGAAGCGGCACGTAAGAAAAGTGCTCATCAGTATTTCTTCGTCAACGATCGCTATATGAAACATCCTTATTTTCATAAGGCAGTCATCACGGCTTTTCGACCGACTTATCCCACAAGGAGAGCAGGTTCCTTACTTTCTTTTACTTCGATGTACCAGCAGAGAATATCGATGTGAATATTCATCCGACAAAGACTGAGATAAAGTTTGAGAACGAACAAGCCATTTTGGCAGATTCTACTTGCCGCTGTTAAGAGGCAGTAGGGGCGTTTTAATGATATTCCTGCTATCAACTTTGATACCGAAGGAAAGCCTGATATTCCAGTGTTTAATCCCTAATATAGGAATGTCTGCCCCAAAGGTAGATTTCAACCCTGCCTATAACCCTTTCAAACAGACATCTCAACCTGCTAAGCCTTCTGTTCCAGATGGATGGGAAGAACTCTATGCAGACTTAGGTTCTGGTGGCGAAATCCGTCAGTCAAAACTCTTTGAACAAAGCGAGGGAGAGCTGGTAAGTAGTAGTATGGGTGCTGTGAGCAGTAGTTTGGAGGATGGGGCAATCATCCCTTCAGCAGCTACACAGCCTGTTGCAGAGTCGTTGATAGAAGACAAGGCACCTTCTCATTATCAGTATAAGGGCTGTTATATCATGACAGCTGTGAAGTCTGGACTTATGATTATCGACCAGCATCGCGCACATATTCGTATTCTTTATGAGGAGTATTTGCGCCAGCTGTCTGAACATAAAGTGCATTCCCAGAAAGTACTCTTCCCCGAGATGGTTCAGTTCTCCGTCTCTGACCAAGTGGTTCTCGACCAGATTCTACCTGAAATGGCAGAGATGGGCTTCCAACTCGATAGCCTTGGTGGTGGTAGTTATGCTGTTAATGGCGTTCCTGCAGGTATAGAAGGACTGAATGTCGTTGCGCTTATCAATGACATGGTAGCTTCGGCAATGGAGAACGGAACGAGTGCGAAGGAAGAAATCGACCAAGCACTGGCATTGAGTCTTGCACGTAATGCAGCCATACCACAAGGTCAGGTGCTGAGTAGTATGGAAATGGATAATATTGTCAACGAACTCTTTGCTTGCAGTAATGTCAATTATACGCCTTCTGGAGAACCAGTAATTGCGATTATGAAGCAGCAGGATATTGAGCATCTCTTCGATAGTTGATTGATTTTTCTTTCTTGTTATTAGCCTTATTAGCCGAATAGGGCTCATAGTTCGCTATAATCCTTTATTTAATTTGTTCTCAACGTTAAATAAATTGTATTTTTAGAAAAACGACTATGATAGATTTTTAATTACTATCTTTGCGAACAGACTTAGTATTGCTGGGAATCACTGTCAGCAATAAAGAAGTAGAATAGGTTAAGATCGTTAAATAATAAGATTATGAAAAAGTTATTGATAGTTTTGGCGTTGGCTGGTGTCTCTATGACCAGTTTTGCCCAAGATGAGGTGCCTACTGAGAAGTATAGTGTTCCTACCAACTCGTTCTGGAGCAATTGGTTTCGTACAACTTGGTGCAGACTGGAACGCATGGTATTCTAACCAAGAGCATGGGCGTGATGCAGCTATTAGTCCATTGAAAGACTTCCGTTCAAAACCGGGCGCAGCTTTCGCTATTGGTAAGTGGTTCACACCGGGTATCGGTACTTCGTACGAAGATACAAGGTATTTGGGGCAAGCGTGTGGGTGCTGACAGCAATCCTGCTTCTCAGCTTGATAACAGCAACAAGTATTGGATAGCACAGGAGCAGGTAATGTTCAATCTGAGCAATCTTCTTTGCGGTTACAATGAGAACCGTGTTTGGAACCTTGTTCCGTTTGCTGGTGCTGGTGTTGTACGTTCTATGTCAGCTAACCGTTATGCTATGGGTTTGAGCGCAGGTGTTCAATCTTCTTGGAAGGTGAGCAAGGGAATGCGTGTCTATCTTGAAGCAGGATGGAATCGCTATGAGGGTGACCTCGATGGAGCTGCATACGCAAACAATGAGCGTCGTGGATGGGAATCACACGACAATAACCTTTATGCAGAAATTGGTTTGAACTTCAATATTGGTAAGGGTACTTGGAAGAAGAGTCCAGATATGGAAGCTATCAATACACAGCATCAGGCGGCACTCGATGCACTGAATGCACGCCTTCAGGATGCAGAGGAAGAAAATGCACGTCTTCGCAATGAGCTGACAAACCAGAAGCCTGTTGAGACCGTGTCAGAGTCTGTAAAGCAGTTGGTAACAACTCCTGTTTCAGTCTTCTTCGAAATCAACCAGTCTACAATTGCTTCTCAGAAAGACCTCGTAAACGTACAGGCATTGGCGAAGTATGCTAAGGACAATAATAACAACCTCCTTGTGACAGGTTATGCTGACAGCGCAACGGGTTCTGCTGATTACAACCAGAAGTTGTCTGAGCGTCGTGCAACAGTTGTTGCCAACGAACTTGTTAAGATGGGCATTGAGAACAATAAGATTACGACTGTTGGTAAAGGGTGGAGTAGAGACCTTGTCTCCAATCTCTTTCAACCGCCGTGCAACGGTTCAGATTACGGAATAAGATAAGTTCAATCAAGATATTTTTTTAAATGCAAGTAGGGATACACGAGCGTGTATCCCTACTTTTTGTAATGATGATAGGAGTAATTGGGCTTATTTGGCTTATGGGGCTAATCCCCCAATACCACTTCATTTATCCTTTGTACCCTTCATAGTGTAAGCTATGGCTTAAACTCCTTCAGCAGCATGATAAGATGAACGGACAAGCGGTCCACTAACAACATGCTTAAAACCTTTCTCTAATGCTATCTGCTTATATTCAGCAAACTTTTCGGGTGTGATATAGGCTTTAACGGGCAGGTGTTCGGCAGTAGGTTGGAGATACTGTCCGAGTGTGAGGCGTTGGCAACCTGTTGAAAGGATGTCGTCCATTGTCTCTAAGATTTCTTCGTGGGTCTCACCTAAACCGAGCATAAAACCAGTCTTGGCAGTGATACCACAGTTGGCTATCTCTCTCAGCACGTCTAAACTGCGTTCATAGCGTGCTACGGAGCGTACGGATGGTGTGAGGCGACGCACTGTCTCCATGTTGTGTCCTGCTACGTGGGGTGTGTTGCCATGACTTGATCGTATGAGTTCAGCCTTTCCCATAAAGTCTGGAATGAGCAGTTCTATCTTTGTATCAGGGTTTTAATTGGCGTATCTCTTCGATGGTCTTTATCCAGTGGGCTGCACCATAGTCGGGTAGATCATCTCGGTCAACGGAAGTAATAACGGCATAACGTAGCTTAAGAGCTTTCACTGACTCAGCTACACGACGTGGCTCGTCAGGGTTGAGCAGTCTGGGTCTGCCACTTAACGTGTTACAGAAACGGCACTTTCGAGTACAGATATCACCGCCAATCATCAAAGTTGCCGTACGAGCCATCCAACATTCCGAGCGATTTGGGCAGAGTCCACTCGTACAGATAGTGTTCATATGATGCTTAGCAAGGATGCCTGCCGTCTCACCTGTCGACTTCTTCGATGTGAGGGTCAATCTTTAACCAGTCTGGTTTCATCACGTGAGGTTCACGACCGAAGAGTAGGCGGAGGAACTGTCGCAGCTTCAAACCACGGATAATAGTGGATAGATCTATGTTTTTCCAACCTCTCTTCTACCGTCTCTCTCGTGAACTCACAGCCTTTTAGTAGGCTGAGGAAATCATGGTCGATATCGCCAAGAAGGAAGTAATCACCCACCATATTGATGCTTCCAATGATGTTATTCTTTAGTTCAATATGGGCTTCAAGTGTTCCGACACCTTCAAAACGATGCTTTCGAACGAGGAAGTATTTTTGGATTTTTACCATAAACAAAGTTATCAGAAGATAGTTCTTTCTCTATCTCTGCAACTTCTTTCATGTCTTCTTCGGTTAGTTCGAGTACCTCAGTACCACACATTTCTTGTCGTACATAGTCCATAAAAGCCAAGATATCTAACTGTGTATAGGTCGCAACATTCGTCACTCGTTGTCTGACAGACGCTACACCTTTGCTTTGAAGTTTCTCTTTTGCAGGTGTGAGTGCATTAGAAAGGTGGTCAAGTTGGGTGTCAAAGAGTAGGGAGTTGTGCAGAACACTACGGTTAGACAGTTGATAGAAAGCACAACCCGATACCTTTGTTCCGTTAATGAGAATATCATTTCGTCCCGATAACTGTGCGTCAATCTTCAGTCCTTTTAGTAAGTCTGCCATTCGTTGCATATAAGCAGCAAAGGCTTCGTTGGCATTGACGGCACGTGAAATATAAGAAAATTGTATGCAACCCTTGTCGGCATAGATACATCCTCCACCACTTTTTCGTCTGAAAATATCAATCTTGTGTTCTTTACAGTAGTCTGTATTGACCTCATTATCAATCAACTGGTTGCGTCCTAACATCACCGTGGGGTTCACACGCCAGCCCATAAAGTAGTCGTCATCGGTATAATGACGTGCGACGTATTCTTCCACCGCAAAGTAGAAGGGTAGTTGATGAATAGTATCTGGTTTAGGTAGTAGTATATATTTCATCGTTGGTATTGATTGTTTATGGGAACAAATGTACAAATAAATTTACTAAAGAGAGAAGAAAGTCGGGAAAATAGTGAGGAAGTCACTATTAGTCTTATTAGCTTTATTAGCCCAATAAGGCTAAAACGCAACCCTTAAAAATGCAAAAAGAGAGAACGCTTCTTTTACTTTTTCGTACTTTTGCAGTCGAATTTATCAGTTAAAAATAAAGGTAATAGGTTATGTTTAAAAACAATTAGTATCAGTAGCAGCCATAGCAGTACTAACAACAGGGGTTGCTTTCGCTGCAGTGCAGCAGGATAAGGTGATGTATAAGCAGGCAGATGGCACCTACGTTGTCAATACAACCAGTCTCTGTTCAAATGTAAAGGGATTTAAGGGTGCAACACCAGTAGAGGTTTATATTAAGAATAATAAGGTTGTTAAGGTTGAGGCTTTGCCAAATCGTGAAGGTCCTAAGTTCTATGATAAGGTGAAGCAGGGGTTATTTCCAAAGTTTAATGGCATGAAACTGTCAAAGGCTGCAAAGGCTGAGAGTCTTGATGGTGTGACCGGAGCTACCTATACATCACGTGCTGTGAAGGAGAATGTCGCTGCTGCTGTAGCTACTATAAGAAGAATAAGTAAGAGTTAGTTAACCAAAACATATAAGATATGATTAGATTAAATGTTTTTCAAGGTAAAGGTTGGTGTAACTACTGCCCAAGTGAAGGCTCTTACAGATGAATTAGTAGAACTTTCGCGCAAAGATGAAGGTAATAAAGGCTACGATTTGTTTGAGAGCACAACCCAATCTGGTGTCTTCCTTTTCTGTGAAACATGGGAAGACAAGGCTTGTTTAACTCGTCATGCTCGTTCAGAACATTTCACTCGTATTGTTCCTGAATTAGAAAAAGTTGACAGATGGTGGCTTAAGCATTGAGCAGTTTGAACGCTAATTACAAATAGTCTTCTCGTTTTATAACTCTTTTTCATTGACTATTTGGTTGAAGAAGGGGAAGAAGAAACTAAATAAAAGAACGTATCAAGAAGTATTTAATCTTCTCGATACGCTCTTTCTTTATATTTAGCAAACCTTTCCCTTTTCGGTATCTACTCCCCTCTCTACGGGGGAGGGTTGGGGGAGGGAGCAGTTGTCTCATCTATCTATCTTTCTTTCTTTTACTCACATTATCTACCTTAATCAAGTACTCCGCAATCTGTACCGCATTTAATGCAGCACCCTTACGGATTTGATCGCCAGTGAGCCAGAGTGTATTGCCATTGTCATCAGCAAGGTCCTTACGGATTCACCACATAGATATCATCGTGACCAGCACTCTCAAGTGGCATTGGATAGATATAGTTCTGTGGATCATCAACAACAGTAACACCAGGAGCAGCCTTTAACGCCTCACGAATTTCCTCAACAGAGAGTGGACGCTCGGTCTCGAACCATACTGCCTCAGAGTGACTACGGAGTGAAGATACACGAACGCAGGTAGCAGAAGTGCGAACATCAGAGTGCATAATCTTACGTGTCTCGTTAAACATCTTTACCTCTTCCTTTGTATAGTCGTTCTCTGTCATCTTGTCAATCTGCGGAATGACATTGTAAGCTAATTGATGTGGGAACTTCTCAATCGTCTTTACCTCGCCCGTCTCAACAAGTTCTTTGTACTGCTGTTGCAACTCTGCCATAGCGGCAGCACCTGCACCAGAAGCGCTCTGGTAGCTGCTGATATGTATCTTCTTGATATGGCTAAGTTTATTGATTGGGTTCAATACAACAACCATCATAATAGTGGTACAGTTAGGGTTGGCAATGATGCCACGAGGGCGATTCAATGCGTCTTCTGCATTGATCTCTGGAACAACCAATGGCACGTCATCATCCTGACGGAACTGGCTTGAGTTATCTATCATGACAGCACCATACTTGGTAATGGTATCTCGCAAACTCGGCTGATGTGCCACCGCCAGCACTAGTGAAAGCGATATCTACATCTTTGAAATCATCGTTATGCTGGAGCAGTTTTACTTCGTATTCCTTACCCTTGAATGTGTATTTCTTACCCGCTGAACGCTCTGAACCAAAGAGAACGAGGTCGTCTATTGGGAAATTTCTCTCAGCTAAGATGCGCAGGAATTCCTGACCTACGGCACCACTGGCACCAACAATTGCTACTTTCATATCTTTTATCTTTAATTGTTTACGAACCTATGTTTATAGTAGTTGCAAATTTACAGTTTTTTTCCTGCAATTTGAGCTATTAGTCGGCTTTTTCTTTTTCATATTTTTATCTATTTTCTTCTTTTATTTAATTTTTATTATTAATTTTGCTTCTTCTATTAAGCATATAAGTAAAGAATTCTCCCGCAATCCACAACTATTTTATATACGGCTATTTAGAATGTTATATTCTGTGGTTGTTTGACGCAAAGAAGCTCTTTATCGTGTTAAATCATAAGTGAGATGAAGTATACACTGTTTTTGAAATAGGTTTTGGTTACCAGATTTATTCTCTTTTGGCTTGGTCAGGACGGGAATAACTGTCGGATTAAGCTTGTTGCTCCTTTTCCGTGCCTTGAGCTCGAGAAGGGTAGCTGTTTCTGGCTTGGGCAAGGAGTAAAGGATGGTAGAAGAGAATGGTCAGGTCGGACAGATGGTATATTTTTAGTTGTTATAGTCTTGAAGATTTTCCTGACAGCTAAGTTTTTACTCCCTGTAGATTTCTGAAAGATGATTCACATTGTTTTTTTGTAACTACGATTATTTATAATCTCTGTTAGTCTCAGTATTTACTAACCTTTTATTAATTACATTGAACATCAAATAAAACATACTAATATATTTATAAAACCCTAATTATTTATGAGAAAAAGTCAGAAAGGGTGTACGAGAACTTTATGTGCATCCTATTGTTGAAGTGATCGAGGTGAAACTGGAGAGTGAACTCTTTGCAGGAAGTCCTGATGTCCGTCCCGGTGGTGGCGGTACTCCTGCTCAGCAAGGTAGGGGTTCAAGTTATTGAAGCCAAAGAAGAAGATGGAGGCGATGATGATAACTTGGAAGGATGATTGATGATTTTTATATGAGTTAAAAGTAAAGGACTTTTCTATTGTGTTAGAAGTGGTAGAGAATAGCTTTTATGCTGTTGTCTTTCATCTCTTATACTTCCTTTATGTATTAAAGGGAATAAGTGGAAAAAATAATTAACAGACCCCGTACTCTCTTATAGTAAGAGTGACGTCCATCAAAAACTTTTAGGGTTATCTGATAGTTCACTCTCCTCTCTGAAGATGGGAGAAACCTGGGGTGAAGTTTTCTTTTTAGAATTTATGAACAAACTTTTTTTATTATGCGTTCACAGCATTTTTGAGCTGTTGGATCAGCAATGACAGCAGTATCGTGTGCCGACGGAGATTTTGAGAACAATGACAGAGTGTACGGCAATGGTGAGCTTGTCCGTTTCAGAGTTAATGATGTACAGGAAGAGGCCTTGAGCCGTGAAGTGATGACACGTGGTGCAATAACGCCTGGCTTGAGTGGTAATGATTTATCTGGACAGAAGCTTCCTGCATATAGCAATGCTAATATAGATGTATGCTTAGTAGAGACTACCGTCGAGGGTATCAATCCGGTAAAGTCAGGGGTTTCTACACGTGCTAGGGATAGTTACAACTTCCACTCTCAGCGATTTCTCTTCCTCTGGTATTCGCGGAACTGTAGCCTCTGGCATTATTACTAGTCCTGAGTGGTTCCATGCTAAGAGAACCAAGAGTAACGGTGAGCTTTATACGCCTATTTATTGGTCGTTCTCACAGCCCAAGGCCCGTTTCTTTGCAGTTCATCCTAACATTGAGAGTTACTCAAAGATGGTTATCAACGAAACAGGTGCCAGTGGTAGCCCAAGTGTTGACTTCGCTGTAGAACCAGACGTAACGAAGCAGGTCGATCTGATGACAGCCTGTTCTGGCGATATAGAGTATGCTGAGCAGGGTGTTCAGCCTACAACAAGTCTTGACTTTCGTCACGCCCTTACAGCTATTCGCTTTGCTGTCGGGCAGAATCTTTTCGCGGGATAAAACCATCGACAAGGTGGAGTTACGTAATGTTGTAATGAAGAGCAGGTATGTACTTTCAAAACAATTTGATGGTACTGGAGCAGACTGGGATCATTCAAAAAGACAGTCGTGGCACTGCAGTCCTCCTGGTGTTAGGGTTAGCACTAGCCATAACCCTAACGTTACTATCATGGGTGATGCAGGTGATAACTACACCTTCTATATGATACCGCAGAAACTTACAGGAAATAACGTTGAAGTCTATGTTCATTGCACTGATGGCACAACTATTAACGTACCATTGAAGGGAGAGTGGAAAAGCTGGTACAACACGTACGTACAAGTTAAGTCAGACAAATTCTACCTGGACCTACGTGCTTACTCCAACCGACCCGGAGCGTGCTGCTAACTATGACGAGAATGAGTCACAGCCTTTTGGTATTACTAAGTTACCGTTATTCTCCTGGTTCTCCTTCTCAGATGCAGGCTGTACCTTGGAAGGTTGTTGGTTGATGATGCCAATGACGATGGTAATTTCTCAATGGACGAAAAGCCAGACTGGCTGACTACGCTCAGCCTGACAGAAGGGAAGGTGGTACTGCTGCAGATCAGGGTACTGCTTCTTTTGAGCCAGCTGTTACTGACTTTCTTGCCAATCGTAATAAGGAACTCAAGGAGGCTGCACTCAGGCACTGTTACTCCTTATGGACCTTTCAAACCAAGGGGTGGGACGTGCACGTAATACCGCCAACGCTTATCTTATTTCTGCCCCGGTCATTATCGTATTCCTCTGGTCTATGGAAATGCCATTAAGAACGGCGAGAATAATCCAGCGTCTTACAAGACCATAATAGAGGGACTTATATCCTCACGGAACTTTCAGGATCATGCAGGTCAGGACATTACCGACCCGTGGATAGAAAAGACCAACGGTGGGTCAAATAGTGGTGTTGATGGTGCTGAGGTTGTCTGGGCTGATGCTGCTGGGCTTGTTCATCTTTCTTCTACTCCTATTGTTCGTGATGCTGTGGGTAATGCCTATCTTGACTTCACGGTTCCAGCGGACAATATTCAGGGTGGTAATGCTGTCGTTGCAGTTAAGAAAGGTAACACCGTTATTTGGTCTTGGCATCTCTGGTTCTGCACCTGAGGATGTTCTCAGTACGATACCTGTTACCAACAAGCAAGGTAAGGTTTACAACTTCACCAAGGAGACCTTGGGTTGGACACCAACAGTGTGGGAAGGTTCTTCCTATGATAAGGACCGTATGGTGAAGGTCGGAATTGAGCAGACAGTTGCTAACAATGGAATAAAGCAGTTTGCTGTTATTAATCTCACCCAGAAGGCTGGTTGTGCAAGGCTGGGTTCTGCCACCTTTTATCAGTTCGGGCGTAAGATGCCTTTCCTGGTGTCCCAAATGATGGCATCAAGGAAGGTGGTATTACCGCAAGTAAGAATGATGAAATGACCATCAAAAATGGCATTCAGAATCCAGGGGTGTTCTATCCTGCTAGTGATAAGCTGTCTGAGTCACTACAAATAATTATTCATATTATAACCTCTGGTCAATGGATAATACCGCTACTGGCTTTAATGATAATGTTGTAGTTAAGACGGTTTTACGATCCGTGTCCTGCAGGCTTCAAGATGCCTGCATCAAATGCCTTTACTGGCTTTACGGAAAATGGTAAGAACGAGGTAATATGAACGTTGACGGAACGGATGACGGAGAGACTTTCCAAAATAATTATGGTCATAATTTTTGGACAAACAACCAAAAAGAATGCTACTATCTACTTTCCTGTTACGGGATTACGCGAGAAGTTCAGCGCTTTTTGACCATAATGGATATCGGTTGCTACTGGTTGGCAATTCCTTCCGATGCGGAAAACGCTTGCTTTATGGAATTCTCTGGAAGTGAGATTAAGCCGCTGCATAAACTCGATCGCCATTACGGGACACTCAGTCCATGATCGCAGAATGATTTGACTTGTTGAGGTAGTCCCTTTTTGGGTATTGCCGCAAGTGGGTTAGCTGAAATCTTAGACATCTTGCCTTCCTATGTGGAAGGCAAGATGTAAGTAAAGGTAAACAGTATGTGTTTTTGTAGAAAAAGCAGAGATGGGTAAGCAGGCTGGAATATTGAGCTTCTTTCTCTTTGCTCTCTGTAGGAGTGGGGTATGTCGTTTCTTGTATGTAACTTGATGTTTCAAGTCTTGTTACCGATTTTTTTATCCGTTTCTTTAATATCATTTTCCTACCTCTATGCGAGAAGTGATTTCTTGTTGGAGGTAGGTTTTTATATTGCCTTGTAGAGTATCAAGAATTATAGAGCTTAATACATTGTTAATGTTAGGTAGCCAAAGTTTTTTCGTAACTTTGCAGACAGTAATTTTATAGATACGCATGCTGAATTTATCACAATATTTCCCGATAACCGACCCGACATTGATTTTCTTTGTTGTTTTGCTGATGATATTGCTTTTCGCCTATCATCATGGGACGACTGCGCATTCCACATATCATTGGTATGGTGTTGGCAGGTGTCCTTGTTGGAAAAATATGGACTGAATATCCTTGGTCGTGATGCCTCGTTTGAACTCTTTGGACGTGTAGGACTGTTTTATATCATGTTCCTTGCAGGTCTGGAGATGGATATGGAAGGACTGAAGAAAAATCGTAATAGGGTGATGGTCTTTGGTATGTTGACCTTTCTTATCCCCTTTGCAATGACCTATTTTATGGGTGTCAGTCTATTGGGCTATCTTCCTTTGGCATCGCTTCTGCTTGCGGCAATTATGGCTTCTAACACGTTGATAGCCTATCCGATAGTGGGACGATACGGATTGACGCGACATACGAGTTCGACGTTGAGTGTGGGTTCGTCTATGATGGCTCTCTTTATGGCGTTGATAGTCATGGCTTCCATTGTAAACTCGTTTCATGGGAATGGTGGTATCGTCTTTTTGGCTACTATTCATTCTGAAGTTTGTGCTTATTGTGTGGGCTTGATTATGGTGATACCACGTGTGACCCGTTGGTTCCTTCGTAGGGTATTCAGATGCCGTGATGCAGTTTATCTTTATCCTTGCAGTGGTGTTTCTCCGGCAGCATTGTCGGATGCAGTGGGGTTAGAAGGAATCTTTGAGCGTTCATGTCAGGTTTGATATTGAACCGATTTGTACCAAAGGTGTCTCCATTGATGAACCGTATAGAGTTTACAGGTAACGCACTCTTTATCCCTTACTTCCTTATCGGTGTGGGTATGCTGATTAATGTACGCTTGCTTTTTGCAGGAAGTAAGATACTTTGGGTTGTATTCTGTATTGTCTTCTTCGGCACCTTGGGTAAGGCGGTAGCAGCTTACTTGGCAGCTCGTTTCTTCCGTATGTCATGGTTGGCAGGTCACATGATGTTTGGTTTGACCAGTGCCCATGCGGCTGGTGCTATTGCGATGGTGATGGTAGGACGTAGGTTGCAGGTAGCACCGGGTGAATACCTCTTTGGTGATGAGGTTTTGAATGGAATTGTGATAATGATTCTCTTCACCTGTATCATCTCAACTGTCATCACAGAGCGGGCAGCACAACGGCTTCGTCTGCAGGAGAAAGAGGGACATGATATGATGAAGAATCTCGATGATGAGAAGATTCTGATACCTGTTAAGTACCCAGAGTATTCTGATAACCTTGTAACCATGGCTACACTGATGCGCAACCCACGTTTGAAACGAGAGTTGGTGGCGTTGAATGTGGTTTATGATGATGTAAATATGCGCCATAACCAGGCGGAGGGACAGCGTTTGTTGGACCATCTCTGTCATTTGCAAGTGCTTTCGATGTACCGATGGTGACGCAGGTACGTGTTGCTGCTAATATAGCGAATGGCATCAAACATGCTTTTAAGGGAGTTTCAAGCGTCAGAGATTCTGATGGGGTTACACTTCCATAAGGAGATTAATCGTAGTTTCTGGGGAGAATTTACACGAAGTCTGTACATGGCACCTGAGTCGTCAGATTATCGTGACACGTATTTTGCAACCGCTGAATACAATTCGTAGAATACAGGTGGCAATCCCTTCTCGGCTGAGTTTGAACCCGGTTTTTTTATCGTTGGTTGGAACGATTGGCACGTATGGCAGGCAACTTGAGTGTCGTATAGCATTCCATGGACGTAACGAAACGTTGCAACTTGTCAATGAATTTATTCGTAATCGCTTCCCAAGTGTTAGGGGCTGAATATGAAGAGATGGCGCATTGGAAGGAATTACCAACACTTGGTCTGAAGATTCGAGAGGACCACCTCTTTGTCATAGTGACAGCACGTAAGGGTACGATATCTTATAAGACGGCAATGGAAAGACTTCCTGAAGAACTGAATAAGTTTATTAAAGGCAAGACAATCATGATTATCTTCCCAGATCAGTATGGTAGTGAGATGGATGATATGACCTTTTTGCTCAGCCACAGCATACGGAGGAACGCAGTGCTTATGAGGGCTGTAAGAGAGTGGATTCATAATAAGGTGTGAAAGTGGTTATTAGGCTAATACAGGCTAATACGGCTAATTAGCCCAATAGCCCCAATAAAAGAATAGAATATGATAGATTAAGAACATAACAAAAAGCTTTGGCTCGCTTCAGGTGTTGAAGGGATTAATCTTCGTATTGAGAAAGGCGAGGTTGTCAGTATCGCTTTTGGCCCATCTGGAGCTGGTAAAACAACCTTGTTACAGATACTTGAACGCTGGATAAGCCAGATAGTGGCTCTATTGTTGTGGATGGTATTGACGTGGGTAGCCTATCAGCTGGTAAGTTGAGTGATTTTTCGCAACCAGCACTTGGGTTTCTGTGATTTCCAGTTTCATCAACTTCTTCCTGAGTTCACTGCTCTTGAGAACATTATGATTCCAGCTTATATTGCTGGTAGAAAGACGAGGATGCACGCCAGCGTGCTGAAGAACTGTTGAGTTTATGGGTCTAGCGACCGTGCTAATCATAAGCCTAACGAACTTTCTGGTGGTGAGAAGCAGCGTGTGGCAGTAGCTCGTGCGTTGGTAAACAACCCTGCTGTCATCCTTGCCGATGAGCCTTCGGGTAGTTTGATAGTAAGAACAAGCAGGAACTACACCAACTTTTCTTTGATCTTCGTGATAAGTTCGGTCAGACCTTTGTCATCGTTACACACGATGAGGGGCTTGCACAGATAACAGATAGAACGATACATCTTAGAAAAGACGGCTGATACAGAATGACGTTTGTCAAGAGACAGAATGATGTTTGTTGAAAGACAGAATGACATAAAGACATATAATGACATATTCTTTATAGAGTATGTTGAGACGATAAACTTAATAATTACTAATAGCCTGATGAATACTGAAGAGCTTATAAAGCTGATAATCAATAAAGCTCTATGAGGTTCGGAGCCATTTTGTAGCTGGGCATTTTGAGAGTGTTTACAAAAAGCATTGCTGATAGAACTTAGAGAAGCTGGATTGATAGTAGAGGAAGAGGTTGAGATGCCTGTGATGTATAAAGGTCATGTGATAGGTGTTTTTCAGTCAGATATTGTCGTGGATAAAATGTGTTATCATAGAACTAAAAGCTGTTGCTCAGTTATTACCAGCACACGCAATTCAGCATTGTAAACTATCTCTGTGTCTGGAATAGATAATGGGCTGCTTTATAAATTTTGGCTCGACTGAAAGGCTGGAGATTAAACGTAAGTATAGGGTTTATAACCCTCATACCTAAAAGATACATCGAGCGAAAGCTCGATAAGAAAATATGTCATTGAAAGAATATGTCTTTATGTCATTCTGGCTTCAGACAACTTAAAAATAGGAAATATGTCTAAAATAAAACTTGGAGCATACAATACGCTCACAGTACTGAAGATTGCCTTGCGTGAAGGCAATGGTGATCCATTTGGAATCTACCTTGATGGTGGACCGGCTGGTGAGATACTCATGCCTCAGAAATATGTGCCAGAGGGAACAGAGATTGGGGATGAATTAGAGGTGTTTGTCTCATCTCGACCAAGATGAACGTCCGATTGCTACTACTGAGGAACCTTATGCAGGTAGGCGACTTCGCTTACTTGGAGTGTTCGTGGGTGAATGAGTATGGGGCATTCCTCTCTTGGGGTGTGATGAAAGACCTCTTCTGTCCTTTCCGTGAACAGAAGAAACGTATGACTATCGGCAATAGCTATATTGTTTATATTCATCTTGACGAAGAGAGCTATCGTCTTGTTGCCTCAGCAAAGGTAGAGCGCTATCTTGACGAGCAGCCACGTGGCTATAAGCATGGACAGGGAAGTTGACTTGTTGATATGGCAGAAGACCGATCTTGGCTTCAAAGTCATTGTAGATAATAAGCATCCAGTACTTATCTATGAGGATCAGGTGTTCCAATCATGTTCATACTGGTGATCGCTTGAAGGGCTATATCTCTACTGTTCGCCGTGATGGTAAGATTGATTGTACACTTCAACCAACAGGTCAACAGTATGCGGAAGGCTTTGCTGAGACCCTGCTTCAATATTTGAAGGATAACGACGGAGTATGCGACCTTGGCGATAAGAGCGAAGCAGAGGATATCAAACGCCGTTTCCAAGTATCTAAGAAGGTTTATAAACGTGCTGTTGGTGACCTCTATAAGCGTCATCTAATCACCATCGAACCACTGTCTATTCGTATTGTCAGTGAGGATGATGCTTCTAACTCGCTTTTTGTTGTATCTTTGTAGTCTAAAATAAAGGATAATAAAGAAATAATGCAGAATCAATTTTCAAGAACACAACTCCTCCTTGGTAAGCCCGCCATCGACACGCTTAATGGTAGTCGTGTGGCTGTCTTTGGTGTTGGAGGTGTTGGTGGATATGCTGTTGAGGTCTTGGCGCGCAGTGGCGTGGGAGCTATTGATGTTATTGATGACGACCGTGTCTGTCTAACAAATGTCAACCGACAACTCCTTGCTACCACTCGAACAGTGGGAAAACACAAGGTAGATGTGGCTGAGGAGCGTATTCGTTCAATCAATCCACGTTGTATTGTACGGAAGTATCAAACTTTCTATCTGCCTGATAATGCCGATCAGTTCGACTTCTCTCATTATGATTATGTCATTGATTGTATTGATACTGTAACTGCTAAGCTTGATCTTATCTATCGTTGTCATGAAATGAACATCCCATTGCTTTCTTGTATGGGTGCTGCATATAAACTGGATGCCACACAGTTCCGTGTGACTGACATCTTCAAGACGATCAACGACCCCTTGGCAAAGGTAATTCGTAAGAAACTTCGTAAGACAAAGATTAAGCACCTAAAGGTTGTATATAGTCCTGAGGAGCCACTTGAGAGTATAGAACAGCCTGAGATCTCTTGCCGTTTCCACTGTATTTGCCCTGACAAGGATATGCGTAAGTGTACTGACCGTCATACTATCCCCAGTTCTAATGCGTGGGTACCAGCTGCGGCGGGACTTATTGCAGGTGGAGAGGCTGTGAAAGATCTTGTCAGTCTTGCCCACACTATGCGCATCCGTCCTGAGGATGAGGCTACAAGTGAGCCTGCTCGCATCGCTCGTGAACGTGCTGCAAAGATGTTGGAAGCATAAACGAATCAAAGCGGAGAAGGCTGCAGCGGATAAGTAATGTATTTATATTTTATTATTAAGGACATATAAGTCATTTCTGTCATCATTGGAAAGACATAATCCTAAGACTACGTAAGAGAATAAAAAGGACATTTGGTGATGTTGCTATCTCCAAATGTCCTTTTTATTGCTTGTTATCTTTAACGTCACATTATACTATGAGATTACTCATAAACGAAGGTGAAGTCTTTCTTTGCGGTTAGTGTATTGCCAACAAAACAGGTCTTAAGAGCGATATGCTCAAACTTCTTACGCTGCTTCTCATCAAATGAAGCCTTTAGATGGAATGATAGGAATACGTGTAATAGTAAAGGTCTGTATGTCTTCCTCTATCTCGCCGACCTCTGCATAGCAACCAGAAAAATCTACATCGCTACGTTCTGCCCGCATACCATCATAGTCAAGGCACATGCAGCCAGTGCGTTACCTAATAGCTCCACGGGATTCTGATTTTCTCCCAAGCCTCCCCAGCTTTACCCGCATCAGTGTTTATGGTTACAGCCGACCTAACGTGCGTTGCTCAACCTCGTCCTTTACCTTGATAAATAGCTTTTTGTAATTGTCATAATTATGATTTTTAGAATTAGTAATACTTTAGTTAGCTAATAATGCTTATATGTTCTCTACAAAGATAATAAAAAGAAAATAGATAAAACAAAGATAGTATTTCAATCTAAGCACCTAGTTATATTTAGTTTGCTGTCACTTTTTAATATTTCAGTATAAGGCTTATTATCAGTGATTTGTAGTCAATATTAGAGTGACAGGAATGACAGGAAAGTTTAAAATGAAATAGAATAGCAGAATTTCTTTTTGTGCCTCTTTCTCTGATTATTTTATGGTAATGAAGTAGTAGATGCCAGAATATCCACTAATAATATTGGGTTTTTCTATGCTACCTCTTAGTAGCAACGCCCAGCACATATGGTGCTGGGTGTTAGCAATTAATTGTGCTAGGGGCTTAGCTCTACCAATGTTTTGTAAAGTAGCGTGTCAAACTACGCGAAAAGCCTATGTTGTTTTGCGATAAATGGAGTGAGACCTGTTTCTTACAATTAGTTAAACCAATCTGATTCGGGAAGTTATTTCCGACTTATCTTTCCCATAAAATCTGATGACGGTACTGTGGAAGTTTATTTTGTTGAAAATAAATTTGCTGTCATTTCTGTCATTCTAAATAACATTTTTAAGTACTTGTCACACTGTGTTTTAGGCGAAATGTTAAAATGACAGCAAATGATTTTAAAACTTATATTGTTATTACAGCTTATCTTTTGGGGAGTGTTGAGGTGTTTTGAAAACCCTCTCAGATGGATAGTTTCCCAGAGATTAATCTTCAAAAATGCATAGGTAACCTTTACAGCCTATCACGTGATAGCTGCCCAGGGTTAGTGCCGGGTTCTCCTTCGGTACTTCACGATGATAGAAGGCATAGAATTGAGTCCAAGCATCCAAGATTTTTTTCCGTTGTTATCGTGGAAGGACATCGGGATTGTTGAGAAAATAGGTAAGTCGTGGTGATCGACAAATGATTTCTGAATCAATTCGCTCAACAGATTTCTTTTGTCATCGGGCATGTAGAATCGGTCGTATGGTCGACCAAGATAGCTTAATGCTCGCTTCATAGAAGTATTCATGTCACAATCGACAATTACTCTACCTACAGCAATGTGCGGTTTTTCATCTTTCCATTTTTGAACGATCAAGGAAGTTGGTAAGAGGAGTAAGTGACACCACTTTGCCATATAAGCTTCTAAAGCATAATTGGCACTATCCGTATGATGGAAGATTGCCACGTGGTCAATCTTTAGTCCGTTAATGCCCTGTGTTGCATCTGTAATAGGGTTGCTTGTTTCCTTCACAACGAACATGAGGTCGCCTTCATGCAAGTTACGTAACGATATGTCCTCGTCTTGGAAAGATTCAGTAGAGCAGCTTACTAAGAGAATAAGGCACAGTAAGAGAAGGTTTGATTGGATTCTTTTTAGTTTCGCTGATAATTTATTTTTATGCACGTGTTATGTTTAAGTTTCGTCGGGAGTGTTCTTATTGGTAATAAAAAGCGACTCATCTTTGGGGATAGTCGCCTTTTGTTCTTATGTTTAGAACTCTGCGTTCTTTGGAGTACGTGCGAATGGGATTACGTCACGGATGTTCTGCATACCAGTAACGAAGAGGATGAGACGCTCGAAACCGAGACCGAAACCACCGTGTGGACAGGTTCCAGTACTTACGAGTGTCAAGGTACCAGTCGTAAATCTCACGCCTTCATACTCACGGCTTTCAACTCTCCTGAACCAGTTTGTCATAGTTTTCCTCACGGACAGAACCACCGATAATCTCACCGATACGTGGGAAGAGTACGTCAGTACCTGCATTGTCTTGCTGTCTTCATTTTTCTTCATGTAGAACGACTTGATTTCGCTTGACAATCGGTCATGATTACAGGACGCTTGAAGTGTTCCTCAACGAGGTAACGCTCGTGCTCACTGCTGAGGTCCATACCCAGTGTGTGATAGGGAATTCAAACTTCACACCGTCAGCAGCAGCTTTCTGAAGAATCTCGAAACCTTCTGTGTGAGTAAGACGAGCGAAGTCTTCCTTCAATACACCTCCAGACGAGCGATAAGCTCCTTATCAATCATCTTATTGAGGAACTCAGGTCGTCCTTACAGTGCTCCAATGCCCAGCGAACACAATACTTGATGAAGTCTTCCTCAAGGTCCATCAGTTCATCCTTGTCGATGAAAGCAACCTCAGGCTCAACCATCCAAAAACTCTGCCAGGTGGCGGGAGTATTTGAATTCTCTGCACGGAAGGTAGGGACCAAAGGTATAGATAGCACCGAGTGCAGTAGCACCTAACTCACCTCTCCAACTGTCCAGACACCGTGAGGTTTGTACGCTTTCCAAGACGTCAGCACTATAATCAACCTCACCGCCTTTTTGCAACACGATCATAGGTCGAGTGTTGTTACCTCGAACTGTTACCAGCACCCTCAGCATCACTACCCGTAATCAGCGGAGTATGGAGTAATAGAATCCATGATCGTGGAAATACTTATGGATAGCGATTGCCATATTGTGACGAATGCGGAATACAGCACCGAAGGTATTGGTACGAAGACGCAGGTGTCCATACTAGCGCATGTACTCAAAACTCTGTCCCTTCTTCTGCATAGGGTAGTCGCTTGGGCAGAGACCGTAGATTTCAATCTCCTTACACTGAATCTCTGAAGTCTCGACCAGCACCTTGACTCTCTACGAGCGTACCAACAACGCTGATACAAGCACCTCGTAGTGATACTCTTCAGTTCTTCTGCATCGATAGATGATGGGTCAACTACAACCTGAATGTTCTAATTGTAGAACCATCATTCAGTGCGATGAAGTCAACAGCCTTGCTACTTATGAGAACGAACCCAACCCTTTACGTTGATATCTTTACCAAAATCGGTGCAAAGAGTGCATCGACGACTTTTTCGTTCTTTTTCATTTGCTATATTGTAACTAGTACTCCCCAAATCTTTCAAAAGGAGAGGAATATTGTTTGACAACTTTTAATGCTTTGATAGTAGCATTGTCTGGTTGCTCATATCTTCTTTCTTTTGAGAGCTTTGGGAGGTTACTATTTTATTCAAACGCACCCATACGTAGCATATCAACTTCCTTCTCAGTGAGGAAGCGCCAATCACACGACGTACATTCTTCTTTGTCAGACCAGCAAACTGTACGCGGTCGAGTTTTACGACGCGATAGCCGAGACTCTCGAAGATACGACGTACGATGCGGTTCTTGCCGCTGTGAATCTCAATGTTAACCTAGTGTTCTGATCCTGTGGATCAGCATACTCGATAGCGTCAGCCTTGATCTCACCATCTTCCAACTCGATACCATCAGAAATCTTCTGCAAGTCGTTAGCTGTAACAGCCTGTATCGAGGAATACGTGATATACTTTCTTCTTCAAGAACTTAGGGATGAGTAAGCTTTGAAGCGAGGTCGCCATCGTTAGTAGGAGCAGTACACCAGTTGTGTTACGGTCGAGACGACCAACTGGATAGATACGCTCTGGGCAAGCACCCTTCACGAGGTCCATAACAGTCTTGCGCTGCTGTGGGTCATCGCTTGTGGTTACATAATCCTTTGGTTTGTTCAGAAGTACATAAACCTTCTTCTCCAATGAAACAGGCTTCTCTTGGAAGAGTACCTCGTCAGTGCGCAGAACTTTGCTACCGAGTTCTTTTTACAACCTCGCCATTTACGGTAACTGCACCTGAAAGGATGAACTCATCAGCCTCGCGACGTGAACATACACCTGCGTTAGCAAGATATTTGTTCAAGCGGATTGGCTCATTAGGATCGAAGTTTTCCTCCTTGTATTCAATGCGCTTCTTGAATGAATACTTTGCATGTGGATCATAATCGGCACTGTGCTGACGGTAACCACCCTGGTTGTATCCGCCACGATTGTTATAGCCTCCGCGGTTATTGTTTGTATCCACCACGGCTTTGGTATCCACCACGATTGTTATTATATCCACCACGGTTATAGTTGTATCCGCTACGATTCTGGTAACCACCCTGTTGGCGTGGTTGGTATCCACCTGGCGTGGCTGATAACCGTTTTGATTTGCTTGGTAGTTGTTATTCTCTTCGCCCTCGGCACCATTGTTTGCGTTGTAACGTGGACGATAAGCCTGAGGCTGGTAGCCATTTTCATCGTTGTTGCAACGTGGGCGATAGCCACCCTGCTGTGACGACTCTGGTATCCGCTACGGTTCTGGTATCCACCCTGCTGACGTGGCTGGTAACCACCTTCCTCACCATTACTATTGTAACGTGGGCGATAGCCACCTTGCTGTGGACGGCTCTGATAGCCGCCTCGGCTATTGTTATATCCGCCACCATAGCTGTTCTGACGTGGACGATAGCCACCCTGCTGTGGACGACCTGCACTCTGCAAGCCAGAGCCGAAGCCCTCAGGACGGAATCCGCCTTCGTCATTGCTACTATTAGCCTTGTCGCTGCTGTAAGCACGCTGGCTGTGAATACGTGGGCGCTGTGTGCGTCCTGTGCCACGGTACTTTCTTTGATAGCCGCCTTGTTCGGCTGCTGAATAGCCTTCGCGGCTGTTCTCATTCTGCTCAGACTGAACTTCTTTGTTCTCGAATTCTTCTGCCATAATTGTTTAACTTTGAATTTGATACTACTCACTCACTACCAATTTATTATTATTATTTTATTGGTTATTAAAATATAGAACTCCTTTTACGAGATACTCAGTTGAAATCCTTTTGTTTTATAGGAGTTATTAAATTCCTGTATAGTTGTATGGGGTTATAGCCATTAGCTGGCTTTCACGCTGTCGCTGACATTGAGTGTCTGTATAAAGGCGTGTATCGTTTCTCTGTCATCTTATTGTTTGTGCGTGTGAGAGCCTTTAATGCCTCGTAAGGATGTGGATAAGCTTCACGGCGCAATATGGTTTGAATAGCTTCTGCCACAACTGCCCATGTATCATCAAGATCCTCTTTTAACTTTTTCTTCATTGAGAATGAGTTTGCGAAGACCCTTTATGTACTTTGAATTGAGATAATGCTATGACCTATAGGGACTCCGACGTTACGCAAAACAGTTGAGTCTGTAAGGTCGCGCTGCAAACGACTTACTGGTAACTTTTTGTGCCAAGAACTGTAGAATAGCATTTGCTATCCCGAGGTTACCCTCACTGTTTTTCGAAGTCGATAGGATTGACCTTGTGCGGCATTGCACTTGAACCAACTTCTCCTGCCTTAATCTTCTGCTTGAAATACTCCATTGAGATATACATCCAGAAGTCGCGGTCAAGATCGATGATGATGGTATTGATTCGACGAATGGCATCAAACACGCTACCCTAAGTGGTCGTAGTTGCTAATCTGTGTTGTCCATTGCTCACGCTCTAATCCTAATTTCTCACTGACAGCGATTGCCAAAGGCACGCCAATCATGCTGTGGATAAGCTACGTGATGTGCATTGAAGTTGCCTGTCGCACCACCAAACTTTGCTGTCAACCTACAGTTACGCAAGGTAGCAAGCTGCTCACTGAGACGATAGACATAAACCTCAACCTCCTTGCCCAGTCGGGTGGAGAGGCAGGCTGACCATGTGTCTTTGCCAGCATTGGAACATCATTCCACTTTTCGCATACTCCTTTCAGTTGAGCTATCAGTTCTTCAACGTCGGGTAGAATACCCTTCGAGCGCTTCCTTTACGGACAATGGCACGCTTGTGTTGTTGATGTCTTGTGAAGTGAGTCCGAAGTGGATGAATTCCTTGTAATCATCGAGTCCGCCAATCTTGTCAAACTCTTCTTTGATGAAGTATTCAACAGCCTTAACGCGTCATGATTGGTAACGCTCTCAATCTCCTTTACACGTGCAGCTGAAGCTTCATCAAAATTACGATAAATGTCTCGCAACTGTTCGAAAAGAGCACTGTTAAAGCTTTTCAGTTGTGGTAAAGGTAACTCGCAAAGCGTGATGAAATACTCAATTTCTACACGAACACGATAACGGATAAGTGCATACTCTGAAAAATAGTCAGCTAGGCATTCCGTTTTACTTCTATAGCGACCATCAATAGGTGATACGGCTGTTAATGCGTCAAGGGTCATAATGTTATTTATTAATATGGTGCAAAATTTAAGAATAAAATCAGTAATAGCGCAAATAATAATAATAATAAAATCAAAAGGATGCAGATAAGACTCAATAAACAAAAAAGACTTCACAACAATGTTGCAAAAGTCATCATCTTTAAGTTTTTAGCTGGGGCGTTGACGGATTCGAACCGCCGACCCTCCGCTTGTAAGGCAGATGCTCTAAACCAGCTGAGCTAAACGCCTTTAAAAATCCCCGCAATCCCGATGAGATTACAGGATACACCCCTAGTGGGCGTTGACGGATTCGAACCGCCGACCCTCTCCGCTTGTAAGGCAGATGCTCTAAACCAGCTGAGTTAAACGCCCCTTTACTCTTGTAAGGCAGTGCAAAGGTAAGGAGAAGTTTTTATTCTCGCAAACAAATGGCAAATAATTTAGATGAAAATGTCATTTTATGTTGCTGCTGAAGGACTTTCCTTCCTCTAATAATCAATCCATTAAGGATTATTTTTCCTTGATGTCACTGTGTATAATCTTGCGATATGCTTATCTGATTGGACTACAAAAATTCTGGATGTCAGATACTTCCCCTACTTGTTGTTACTAATCAAACAAGAAAGTAGGACATACGATGGCTATCTATAGGGCATGCTGTTGAATATTTTATAAGCTCAACCTCCTCTTGGTTTTATTAATTTAGAACATTGTGATTTAGTAAAAATAGTTTATTTTGTTTTGCGTGAATTGTTTATTTTGATTATATTTGCATCGTTTTTATATAATTAGGAACGATAAAGTAGAAAATTATGTCAGTAGAAATAAGATTGGAACAAAGCAAGTTTAAGGACAAGAAAGGGCGGGTAAATGGTATGCTCGTACCGTTAGCACTCGGAGTTGCGACAACCGATGATCTTGCTGATTCTATTCAGGAGAATACCTCGTTCTCACGTGGTGATGTGCGAGGACTTGTTATTGCTTTGATAGACGAAATTCTTACCGGCTTCGTCAGGGAGAAACGGTAGCACTTGAGGGTTTGGGTCGATTCCATCTTCACGGTAGAGAGTGAGCCCGTTGACAATCCTGACGACTTCGATATTAAGAAACATGTTAAGAATGTAAAGTGTCGTTTCGTTCCAACCAGTACACGAAATGCTCGTACAGGAAAGAAGAATCAGACCCTTGCTTATGGTGCACGTGTGGAGTGGGCAGAGCCTGAATATGATGACGAAGACGATGATTAATCCCCTTCTATAAAAATGTTTTGTGGGTTAACTTGCATTTTTATAAGATTTCTCTGGCTTTATGTATAAAGTCAAGAGTTTTTATGTCTCCAGTGATAAAGGGATTAGGCAGAAGCTTGTTATACTTTTGGATATTCGTCTTTCGTTTATGTAGATAATAAGCAAACTGAAAGATGATATCTATCATTTAGTCTCCAAAATATTTTGACATTCCCTCTTTGTTATTCTTGTTTTTCGCAAGATTTTTACTGTTTTTCTTTTGATATTAAAAAGTATTTTGTAGATATTTGCACTCGGTAATAAAGTACTTTCTATACATACGGATTGAAATAGAGTGTATAGGAGGTTAGAATTCGTTTATGGCGGATATAATAAGAGACTTAAAAACTATTAGGGATAATACTCTAAGATTCGTTTTATATATGACATCGATTTTAGTTATTCTATTAATCAGAAATAATAAACTGATAGGTTTTTATAACCATTCTTTTTGTAAGATGTCCTCAATCTAAATAAACTTATTTTTAACATAACAATTATTAGAAATGAAAAATTATTACTTTTAGTATGTGCTGCAGTTATGAGTCTTCAGCTTCAGCGCAGGCAGGTGACAAGGCACTCGGTGCACAGCTCTTATTTTGGTTCAAAGACAAACAACATCGGTCTTGGGTGTTAAGGGTCAGTACTACTTCACAGATCAGATTAGAGGTGAGGCTTCTTTTGACTACTTCTTCAAGAATCAGGGTATCTCAATGTGGGATATCAATGCAAATGTTCACTATCTCTTCGACGTAGCAGACAAGTTTAAGGTATATCCAGTTGCTGGTCTTGGCTATACAAACTGGTCATACAAGTATGAAATTCCAAATGTTGCTGTAATTGAGGGTTCAGACGGTCGTCTTGCTATTAACCTCGGTGGTGGTGCAGAGTATGAGCTTACTAGGACTTGAGCGTAAACGCTGAGTTGAAGTATCAGATTATTAGCAACTACAACCAGTTGCTACTTGGTGTAGGTGTAGCTTACAAGTTCTAAATATATAAGGTAGGTCCTAAAAGTCTATGTCAGTCATCAGCTGTTTGGTTGAGTTTGATAGATAGTTTTAGGGACTTATCTCAGAGAATAAATCGGTTCGTTAGAAAAAGTTCTTGGTAATTTTCTAATGAACCGATTTTTGTTATATCCATTCCTCCTCAATAGAATTAAGACTTATAAAAGAAAGAGCCAGATAATTGATTACCAATTATCTGGCTCTTGTTTTAGTGCGCCTAACAGGACTCGAACCCTGCACAACGTAAGTTATTAGATCCTAAGTCTCAGCGCGTCTCACTAATTTCAGCCACAGGCGCATAACGACTGCAAAGATACGGAATGTTTTGGACATAGCCAAATGTTTGAGGGATTTCTTTTCTTTTATACACCTTTTTCTACCTATATAAATTATGTTGATAATAAGTCTTATAATATTTGGTTATGGGTGAAATTAAATATATATCTTTGCAAAGAAGGTTTGGTTACTAAATAAAATATCTCCTTGAGTTTTTAATGTTATCACGATATCGTTCGAGAATGAAAGGACTAATTTTACGAATTGCCGACTATGTTAGTAATAATATTATTTTTTAACTAACTAACGATTGACAATGAGAAAGACATTATTAACTGTTTTATGCCTGGGAGCTTTGTATGCGTCAGCTTCTGTGGTTTACAATGGTGCTGGTGAAACTGGCGTAATTATGAGGCAGAATACAGTCTCTGTTAAGGCTACTCCTACCAAGAATGCTTTGAGTAAAGATGAGCTGCAGCTATCTCACTTATTACGTCTATGTATAACCTCAGAAAGGCTTTGATAATAGTGCATACCTAAAGAATCATTGCACGAAGAAGCTGCTGAAGGTGTTGAAGGCTGCGTATGATTATGAATATGATCCACAACCAGATGCTTATGCTGGCTGGTTGTTCCGCTCTGGTGCTCAAGATGGACCGTCTAATGCGCATAAGGTGCTACGTGTTGTGAGCCTTGGTAACAATTGGTATCAGTACACTTTCTTGGATAAGGGCTTTAAATGTATCAATAAGGTAAAGGTTATCAAGGTTGGTAACAAACTGATGTTTGACGAGATAGAGCAAGGTAAAATATAAAAACTTAGAGTTTTTCAGAACCTCCCAGTCCCTCCTTTTTAGAGGATTGGGCGTTGGGAAAAGGTCTTTATCATCTTTCTTGCAAACTCTATAATAGTATCTTTGCCTCGTGCGAAGTCGTCGGGAGTGAGGGAAACTTTATAGTCTCAGTCAATACCGAACTCCGTCATTTGTTTGTCACGATCGTACATTGGGCAAGCAGAGAAGCGCACAGCCCATCCATTGGAGTAGTTCGGAAGAGAAGGGCATACCAGCTCCGCCGCCTGTGCGGTCGCCCACAATGGTAACATTTGGGCAACACTTCATATACTTAACAAACTCGTTGGCAGCAGAGAATACGCTGCGATTGGTTAGCACGATGACTGGCTTTTGCCAACGGATACCCTTTTCCAGGTTTGAGATATTCTGGTTGTAACGGTGAGAAATCGTTATGACCTTTTCCCCGTTTTATGCTGTATGTAGCCTACGAGTAGTTCCTTGTTTGTGAAGCGTGCAGCAAAGGATTCGGCATTTGTGAGATTACCACCTCCGTTGTTGCGCACGTCGATAATCAGTCCGTTACAAGGTTGAAGATGAAGGAATATATCGTCAAGATTGCCTGCTCCAATAGCATCTCTGAAGGTTTCACAGCGTACATAACCGATGTTATCATCAAGGACAGTATAGTCTAAGCCGCTTGCAATGAGGTAATCGGTCTTAAGATAAAGACGTTGAAGCGTATCTGAGTAGTTCTGAGGATAGTCCTCATGCCATGACCAATAGCGTCCTACGTTGAAAGAGGTGTACAAATTGACGTGTCCATCCTTTAGTTCAGAGAGCATATTAGTCATTACTTCGAACTGTTGCTTGGCTGTCATAGAGTTGTCAAACTGTTTTGCATAGCGGTTATGTATCTCCTGCCAGTCAATTCCTTTCTGAGCGAAGAAGCAGTAATGCTCGTCTATAATCTTCCACAAAGCTTCAAAGTTGCCTTGAGGACTATCTGATTGCTGGTCGTTGGTGACACAGCTTGTTATAATACCGAGTAGGGTCAGTGCAGGAATCAGCAAGTATAGGACGGAATGATATAGCTTTCTCATGGGATGAACTTATTGATTGAAAACTTACGAACAATACCGAATACGAAGAGATTACTCCATACATGTTGGCGCAGTTGGTTAATCTTTGCTTGCTGATAGTCGCCAAGGTAACCAATGCGGAATGTCGTATGACGAATCGTAAAATCGAAAGTAAGCAGCTGACGGAGCGATGGGGCAGATGTAGGAGTTGTGACAACAAGATTATGATCATAGTTGTCACGAGTAAATATCTCGTAATAACTCTGTCCGTAATTGGGAGAGAATGTTAGTCCGAGAATTGGTACTTGCACTTCATATCGCAGCAGGAAAGGAATCTTTCGTAGGTGGAAACGATAGGCTGCAATGGCATTCGGTGCAATATTCACTTGTGCGTAAGCCTGTGCAGGATTGTTTGAGTTGCGAGTGTTGTAAAGGAAACCAAGTCGAGTATCAAATCCTCCACCAGCTTTTAGGAGTAATTCTCCTTCACCAATATTCCATTTTTGAAGCGCATACTGCCAATTGTATTGGAAGTTATAGAATCCACCAACCTCATTGTTATTTTCTTTTCTATTATGTACTGACAGTAGCTGCGCTTTGGTGTATGAGTTCTCTTGATAGTCTGCTGTCATTCTACGTTCAGAATGAGAGATGTAACGAAGTTCTGTTCCCGTGTATTCCTGAGGTGAGAGGTAGGTATCAAGGATGTTTGCAGCACCAATACCAAGCATCTGTGTGTTCGTAATCACCTTACTACTGCGCAACGTATCTTGTGCAAAGAAGGCGTTGACGTAGCGAAAAAGTGTTATAGCTGAAAAAGAAAAATACAGCTAGATATGTATTTCTTTAGGTTCATAGGCTTTGATTAAAATTGTTAGTACGTAGGTCAAATAGATATCTGTGTAATCGTTTATTCGATATGTAGCTATGTTATTGATAAATAGTTGTTTGAATGTGGGAACGTATGGTGTGTACGTTCCCTTTTTCAATTTGTTATTTATTCTGTTGCTTATTCATTGTCAAAGAGGTTTAGCTGTCCGGTAATCTCATCGATGACCTGTTGTTGAGATTTCCCTGCATCTGGGTCGAGATTCTCTTCCTTTTCTGCAGCTGTAGAGCTCTCCTCCTGTGCGTCATCTTCATTGTTCTTGTTATCTGCTTTCTCCTCTTCAGGGAAGCGTGTTGGCTCCAGTTCTTCAATCTTGTCAACTGTCCAAGTTGTCAATCGTTTACCCTTTGCCTTGAATCCCTTCACGCCAACAAACTGCTCTGCATCAATCTCTTCAGTGCCACGTGCCGCATCAGCACCACCATAAGTAATCTGTATGCGAGGGAAGGCAACATCAGTCAGCAGTACCATCTGCGAATCAGGATTGTCACCAATAAAGTTCTGATGACGCTTACTTGCTTCCATCTGGAATCGCTTCAAGTAAGGATAACCTTGATTGTCGGCATCGAAGATGATAGCTGTCCAAGGCTTATCAGCATCAAACTTCTCTATGCGGAGAATGTTATCTTCGTAATGGTTGGATGCGTCAAAGTTGGTAATATAGAACTCTCCGTTCTGCATCACAAGGATGCTGTCTTGATCAGAGAACTCTCAAGGTAACGACCATGGTCTTCGTAGTTGATACGGTTGACATCTGGGTCGAACCACACCTTTCGTCCACCCAATGTAGAATGTCCGTGGCTCTTGAGTGAGATACGATGAATACTCTCTTTGGTCAGCAGATTACCCTTTGCAGCACGCCCCTTAATGAGGATGCTAGCAAAGTCACGCTCCATAAAGATATTTTGCTTCTTCTTGTCTGGGTTCGGGTCGAGAGTGATCTTTATCAACTCCGCCTCACCATTAGGGTTGGCTGTGAAGTAGTTAATCTTTGAACCAGGTGTACCGAGGGTTACGTCATATTCCTTATCACGTGTGATAGAAGTCACGTTGAAGCGTTTGATATAGTAAGGTCCCGTCTTTCCGTCACGATAAACTACGTTATAAATCGTGCGCTTGTCATTCTTCTTAAACACCTGTACGTGAAGAACTCCCTTACCCACAAACACCTTTTCGGCAATTCGGATGACCTTGTATTTTCCGTCACGATAGAAGATAATCACGTCATCGAGGTCGGAGCAGTTCTGCACGAACTCAGCCTTCTGGCTACTCAGCCAATGAAGCCTTCCTGACGATCAATATATAACTTCTCATTCGCATCAACGACCTTTGCAGCAACAATCGTGTCAAAGCTCTTAATCTCTGTACGACGTGGATGATCGCTTCCGTATTTTTCTTTCAAGTGTAAACCATTCAATAGTGACACGTACCATCTCACTGAGGTCCTTGGTCAATCTCGGCAATCTCTGCCTTAATCTTCTGAATCAGTTCGTCAGCCTTATCCTTATTGAACTTCAAAATGCGCTGCATCTTGATTTCCAAAAGACGGATGATGTCGTCACGTGTTACCTCACGGATAAATGTCTTCTTGTAAGGCTCGAGCTTTTGAATCGACGAAGGTGACTACTTCGTCAATGTCCTAGTCGTCTCAAATTTACGCTCCTTATAAATGCGATCCTCGATGAAGATACGTTCCAGAGAGTTGTAGAACAACTGTTCCTCTAATTCATGCTTACGAATCTCCAACTCTAACTTTAATAAAGCCTTCGTATGTTCGGCAGAATTGCGCAATACATCTGATATAGTCAAGAACTCTGGTTTGTTGTCTCGGATGACACAGCAGTTCGGCGAAATGTTTATCTCGCAATCAGTGAAAGCATAGAGGGCATCAATAGTCTTGTCACTTGACGTACCTGGGGTAAGATGAAGTTGAATCTCCACCTCCGAAGCAGTCATATCCTCTACTCTTCGAATCTTTAGCTTACCTTTTTCAACAGCCTTAGTAATGGACTCTTGAAGCGTGTTAGCAGTCTTTGTAAAAGGAACCTCACGGATGACGAGAGTTTTATTATCGAGCTTCTCTACCTTTGCACGTACCTTCAGAACACCGCCACGCTGACCATCATTATACTTTGATACATCAATGCTACCGCCTGTTGGGAAGTCTGATAGAGGTTAAACTCCTCACCACGCAGATAGTTGATAGCTGCATCACAGATGTCGTTGAGGTTATGTGGAAGAATCTTGGATGACAAGCCAACAGCGATACCTTCAGCACCCTGTGCTAAAAGCAGTGGGAACTTCACAGGAAGCGTAATTGGCTCTTTGTTTCTGCTGTCGTAAGAAAGTTGCTATTCTGTTGTCTTCGGATTGAAGACAGTTTCTAAGGCAAACTTAGATAGACGTGCCTCGATGTATCGTAGGCGCAGCAGCACGGTCACCAGTGAGGATGTTTCCCCAGTTACCCTGCATGTCGATGAGTAGGTCTTTCTGTCCTAACTGCACCAAGGCGTCACCAATAGAGGCATCACCATGTGGGTGGAATTGCATCGTATGACCTACAATGTTTGCCACCTTATTGTATCGTCCATCATCCATTCGTTTCATAGAGTGGAGAATACGGCGTTGTACAGGTTTCAAGCCGTCCTCGATATGAGGTACAGCGCGTTCTAAGATTACGTAGCTGGCGTAATCCAAGAACCAGTTTTTGTACATGCCAGAGAGATGGTGTACGGCAGAGGCGTCAAACCTATCGGCTGGTTTATAATCAGAATGGAATCCTGTTCCTGAGTCTCTTCCTCAGGAGTCTGTCCATCCAAGTCTTTTTATTTCGTCATCCATATAGTTCTTTTTATCACTTAAAGAAGCGAGCTTCATAAGACTGCAAATGTACGAAAAAAAATGTAAATAGGCAAATTCTACCTTTATTCAAGCTTAGGATATGGTTTCTATAGTTCAGACAGCTGTTGTTTCGTTTCTGCCATCGCATTATCTCTGTGTTTGTTGGTCGTTAGCATAAAGGCAGTATTTGGTTTCTTCTAATGCTCTTCGTCCTCTACACGTTTGGTGTTGAGCCTCCGCACAGTTGGTGTTTACGCCCAGCACTATCTGTGCGGGGCGTCCGCACAATAGCAGAAGGGGGATGAGAAGCTTCTTGTTGTTAACAAGCTTGTTACCTTCGTTTACGTGATAATAAGGCGTAGTAGGTAAAAAGAAGGAAATTAAGCACTATGGTTTATCGCTCTTTGTGCCATCGGTACCTCTATTATATAGCGTATAACTTCGTACCTCCCTTTCTCTGTGAGCAAAAATAATATAGGGAGATTTACCTTAATCGCTTAAAAATCTTGGTAGAAAAAGTCTATAACAATTAGCTATTTTCTTTTTACGAGATAACTCACAAACTTAATTTCCTGTCATTCCTGTCACTTGTGATAGGTGCTTAACTTATTATATCTCAGTAAGATGTATGGAATGTTAAAAAGTGACAGCAACATAAAAATAAAACTATCCTTGTATTTTTGTGCGCTAATATCTTTCTTATTAGGGGATACTTGTTATCCCAATGTTTGAAATTGCTTTTTTTATCATTAACCTTTTGTGTTCCTATTTCACGTCTTTTTCCGATTGAGCCAATTATAGGGTCTCAAACAACTCTTCAGTAAGGCTTGAGAAAAATCGATTTAGGGCGAAAGTTTCGCAGTAAACCTGTTCTTATTCGGCTAAAAAAGCGTAACTTTGCGTCAAAAATTAAGGTATAATTAGATTATTATGGCACAAGAGGATGTTTTCAAGAAGATTGTTAGCCACTGTAAAGAGTATGGCTTTGTCTTCCCAAGTAGTGATATTTATGATGGTTTAGCAGCTGTTTATGATTATGGTCAGAATGGAGTTGAGTTGAAAAAAACAATATCAAGCAGTATTGGTGGCAGTCAATGGTATTGTTGCATAGTAATATTGTTGGTATTGACGCCTCTATTTTCATGCACCCAACAGTATGGAAAGGTACAGTGGTCATGTTGATGCTTTTAACGACCCATTGATTGACAACCGCGATTCAAAGAAGCGTTATCGTGCTGATAACCTTATCGAGGATCAGATTGGTAAATACGAGGAGAAGATAGAGAGGAAATAGCTAAGGCTGCTAAAGTTTGGAGATTCTTTCGACGAGGCTAAGTTCCGTGAGACAAACCCACGTGTTCTTGAAAAATCAGAAGAAGCGTGACGATCTTACGCACGCTATACTGAGGCTATGCAAGGACCAGACTTGGAGGCTTTGAAGCAGATTATTCTCGACGAGGGTATTGTAGATCCAATCAGTGGTACAAACTAACTGGACAGATGTTCGTCAGTTTAATCTTATGTTCTCTACTGAGATGGGTGCATCTGCTGAAGCTACTAACAAGATTTATCTGCGTCCAGAGACAGCGCAGGGTATCTTCGTAAACTTCCTCAACGTACAGAAGACTGGTCGTATGAAGTTGCCTTTCGGTATCTGTCAGATTGGTAAGGCATTCCGTAACGAGATTGTTGCACGTCAGTTTGTCTTCCGTATGCGTGAGTTCGAACAGATGGAGATGCAGTTCTTCTGCCAGCCTGGAACTGAAATGAAAGTGGTTTGAATATTGGAAGAAGCATCGTCTGGCATGGCACGAGGCCCTTGGTATGGGCGATGATAACTATCGCTTCCACGATCATGAGAAGTTGGCTCACTATGCGAATGCTGCAACTGATATCGAGTTCCATATGCCATTTTGGCTTCAAGGAGGTTGAGGGTATTCACTCACGTACTAACTTTGACCTTTCTCAGCATGAGAAGTACTCTGGTACAGTCAGATAAAGTACTTCGATCCAGAGCGCAATGAGAACTATACACCATACGTTGTAGAGACATCAATCGGTGTTGACCGTATGTTCCTTTCTGTTATGTGTCACAGCTATACAGAGGAGGCTTTTGGAGAATGGTTCAAGTCGTATTGTCTTGAAGTTGCCAGAGCCATTGGCACCTGTTAAGTGTGCCGTTCTGCCTTTAGTTAACAAGGATGGTCTGCCAGAGAAGGCACAGGAGATTGTGAATAGTCTGAAGTTCCATTTCAATACACATATGGAGGCTAAGGATTCTATCGGTAAACGTTACCGTCGTCAGGATGCTATAGGTACTCCTTTCTGTGTGACGGTTGATGGTGATACGCTGACCGACAACACTGTAACATTGCGTTATCGTGATTCAATGAAGCAGGAGCGTGTTCCAGTTGAGAAGCTGCGTGAGATTATTGAAGATCGCGTTTCTATCACTGCTCTGCTAAAGAAGATTGATATTGACTAATTGAAGGAAGGGTAGTAGAGTTGAGCTTTTTGACTTTATAGAAATTCAACATAGGGCGTAGCGGCTATGTGATAGAGCTCTGCTATCCTTTTCTTATTAAATAAAAAGACTATGACAAAGAATTTAAAGACGACTTATTCGTCGTGCAGCAGGTATCTTCTGCTTGGGTGGAATAATACTTTCAATGGGTTTCTTCACGTCATGTACTGAGAAAGATAATACTGTCGAGGAATTTGCTGATTGGCAGTCGAAGAATGACACCTACTGGAATAAGCTCTATACCACTACGCAACAGAAAATTAAGAGTGGAATACTTCTTGGAAGATAATACTTAATTATACCTTCCAAAAATCAAAAAGCAAACTTCAGGCTCAGCATTGACTTATAGTCCGGAGAATTATATCATTGCACATGTTGAGCAGGCTGGAACAGGAACAACAAGCCCGTTGTACTCTGATTCTGTGTCTATGCATTATATGGGTAGATTGATTCCATCAACAACTTACACCTCAGGGCTTATCTTTGATAAGTCATGGTCAATGAAATACCTTTAATGCAACAACATCTCGTCCAAACCATAGTAGCATCGGTCTTAGCTATGATGCCCAAAGGGAAGTCGGCGAGCCTTGTGAGATGGTTTTACAACAGCTTTGATGTCCATGCATCGTGGTGACCATTGGACTGTTTATATTCCTTATCAGTTGGGTTATGGTGCGACCTCAGCAGGGTTTAGTTCCAGCTTATTCAACATTGATATTCGACTTGCGACTGGTAGATTTCTCTCATCCAGATACGAAGTTGAAAGATTCATAAACAAGGAATAACGTCATAGTTCTTTCGAAAGGTTTGTGTAACCTTTGGTATTATGTGTAGACATAAGTTTCCGTCTGTTCGTTTTAGAAATAACAACGAACAAACGGAAGCGAGGTTCCTATTTTGCTTTGCAGCATACGAGGCTTTCTTCTGAGAAGTTTTATGTTAGCAGACTCGCTATAGCAGTCGCTGTATTATTTGGTTTCTATTATTCAGATATTATAATTTCCCAGTGCGTATATCCTTCAATAAATCCGTAACTGAAAGTCTTCTTGCTAAGATTCGTAGTGGTGAGGTAATGAGCAGGAATGAAAAGTTTAATCTCATTATCCAACTCAGTATTCCATCGATCTTGGCACAGGTGACAACGGTCTTGATGTTTTATATTGATGCGGGAATGGTGGGTTCATTGGGTGCAGAGCCATCAGCAGCGATTAGGGCTAGTTGAACCAGCAACATGGTTGTTCTTCTCTTTGGTGGCTGCTGTGACAATGGGTTTCTCTGTGCAAGTTGCTCATTTTATTGGTGCGAACGACTTTTGCCAAGGCACGTGCAGTCCATGCGTCATGGCTATGTGTTTGGTCTTTGCTTTTCATTTCTCCTGTTGCTTATCACTTTTTCTTATCGGTTTTCAGCTACCTGTGTGGTTAGGTGGTGGTGCTGATATCCAGCATGATGCAACTTGTTATTTTTCTGATTTTTCCCTAATAATTCCTTTCCACCTTATTGAATATATGTCGGCTGCCATGCTGAAGGTGTCAGGTGACATGCGACGTCCGAGCTTCATGTCTATATTGATGTGTGTGTTGGATGTTATTTTCAACTATTTCTTTATCTTCCCTACACGCACGATTTCAGTCTTAGGAATGGAAAATGACAATGCCAGGTCTTGGTGCTGAGTGACGGGTGCAGCCCTCGGTAGTCTTTTGTCTTTCATCTGTGTTGCACTGCCGTTAGCTTATTATGCCATCTTCCGTAGTCCAATTCTGGCGTGGAAGCTGGATGTTGAGCGTTTTGTTTGGCGTTGGCAATATGTTTGGAATGCAATGAAGATAGGAGCGCCGATGGCATTGCAATATCTTCTTATGAATGGGGCACAGCTTGTTTTCGACAATGATAGTTGCCCCTTTAGGTAACATCTCAATCGCTTCTCATTCCTTTGCGATTACGGCCGAGAGTCTCTGCTATATGCCAGGATATGGTATTAGCGAAGCCGCTACGACGTTGGTGGGGCAGAGCGTGGGGGCTGATAGGCGAGATTTGTACCGTAGTTTTGCATGGATGACGATCTCACTCGGTATGGTCGTGATGGCATTCATGGGTGTTATTAGTGTATATTTGCACCTGAGATGATTGGTTTGTTGTCTCCTGTTACTGATATTCAAACTTTAGGAACATCCGTACTTCGCATAGAAGCCTTTGCAGAACCTTTCTTTGCAGCAGCAATCGTTGCTTATAGCGTATGTGTTGGAGCGGGTGATACGCTGAAACCATCCTTGATAAACTTAGGTAGTATGTGGCTCATTCGTCTTACATTAGCCTCATGCGCTTGCATCACAATATGGTCTTCGTGGTGTATGGTTTTGCAATGGCTGTGGAGCTTTCTCTGCGTGGAATGATGTTTATTTTCTATCTTTTAGGCGTTTAAAAAGACCTAATACGTGTTGTTATATTATATAAATAAGGTGAAAAAGCAAGATGTCTTAATGCAGTTTTTATATAATATGAGGTGAGAAAATGTAGGTTTAATTATATACCATTCTCTCAGAGACAAAAATAAAACCGCAGAACAACTCTATTTAGCATATTTTATTGTCCAAAAGAGTGAAAAAGATGTTGAAAAAGCACTTTTTGCTAAATAATTAGTCTATGAAATAATGTAGTCTATTCAAAAAGTGCTATCTTTGCAAACCGAATTTAATTAAGTCGCTAAAAATTAACAGAATTAATATTAAGCATTTATGAAAAAGTTTTTGATTGCACTTTCGATGCTCGCTATAGGTATCACAAGTACACAGGCTCAGGTAGCTTACGAGAAGGCTAAAGCATTTGACAACATTTACCTCGGCGTTGAGGGTGGTGTTATGGCTCCTCTTGATCTTAGTCGCGTAACTCCTCTTAACGCAGCAGCTGGTCTTAAGCTCGGTAAGCAGTTTTAGCCCAGTTTATGGTGCAAACCTCGAGGGTCTTGCAGTCTTCGGTGATAACCGTTGGCGAGACCAGGTTCTTTAGGTTTCTCTAACAGCCATACAGTTGTTCGTGGTCTTAACCTTGGTTTTGAATGGTACTATTAACTTTACAAACCTTTTTCTGCAGTACAACCCAGATCGTCGTTTTGAGGTAGGTGCTGAGGCTGGTATCGGCTACTGGATTACTTATGGTGACAAGCATATCATCCAGACTAATAACACTGGTGATGATACAGAGTTGACAGCTAAGACTGGTCTTACTTTCGCTTACAACCTCGGTGAGAAGAGAGCTTGGCAGCTTTATGTAGAGCCAGCTGTTCTCTGGAACCTTACACACGGTCCTGGCGATGCTATTCAGTTCGGTAAGCACGCAGCTCAGCTCGGTCTTTTTCGTAGGTCTTAACTACAAGTTCAAGACTTCTAATGGTACACACAACTTCAAGGTTTGGAATGTTGGTGAGTTGAATGATGAGATTAACTCTCTCCGTGATCAGCTTAATGCTAAGCCAAAGGAGGTTGTTAAGGAGGTTGTTAAGGAAGTTGTTAAGGAGGTTCCTGTACAGACAGCTCAGACTCTCTGCATTGACAACTTGGTATTCGTAACATTCGCTCAGGGCAAGTACTTCCTCACAAACGAGGCTAAGAAGGCTCTTGATGATGTTAAGGAAGGTCGTCACGTACAGATTATCGGTACAGCTTCTCCAGAGGGTTCTAAGGCATTCAACGATCGCCTCTCTCAGAACCGTGCAGACGTTGTTGCTAAGTATCTCCAGAGCCGTGGTGTCATCGTTGATGAAGCTAAGGGTCAGGGGTGTACAGGGGCGTAACTTCTAACCGTTTGGCTGTTGTTTTACGTTAAGTAATTAAGCTACCAATTAGCTAACCTTAATAAGGTTGGTTGACTGAAATAATAAACAGGGATGAATCTTTAAGGTTTGTCCCTGTTTTTATGTCTTATTTTATTCGTTTCTTACCTAATTATACTTTATTTATCTGTGTAAGAAAAATATATCGAGCTGTGAAACAGAGTTTCATTTGTAAATTAGACCATAAATAATAGAATACCTCTCTGTTTTATTTTTGCCCTTTAATCTATTTAGCGTACCTTTGCATTGATTTCATGTTATTTGATAATGTCAAAGGAAAAATAGATTCGACCTTTTAAATAAAATACAATCGCCTGCAGACTTGCGCAAGTTGTCTTTGGATGAATTGCCAAAGTTATGCCAGCAGTTGCGGAAGGATATCATAGAAGAGGTTGCCGTTAATCCAGGTCATCTTGGCTCCAGCTTAGGTGCAACTGAAATAACGGTGGCGTGCCACTATGTTTTTAATACTCCAGAAGATCGTATCGTATGGGATGTCGGTCATCAAGCATACATAAGATTTTGACGGGTCGTCGTGAGAACTTCTGTAATAACCGTAAGTTAAATGGTTTGATGCCATTCCCTCTCCTTTGAGAGCGAGTATGATACCTTTACTTGTGGACATGCCTCTAACTCTATCTCGGCTGCCTTGGGCATGGCTGTTGCTTCTAACCTTACGAAGCAGCATCGTCATGTCGTTGCTATTATTGGCGATGGAGCCATGAGTGGTGGTTTGGCTTTCGAGGGTCTGAACAATGTTTCCAGCCAACCTAATGACTTACTTATCATTCTTAATGACAATGATATGTCTATTGATAGGGCAGTGGGTGGTATGGAACAGTACTTGTTGAAGCTTGACACCAACGAGACATACAATCGTTTACGCTTCAAGGCGTCACAATGGTTGCATGATAAAAGGCTTATTGAATGATGAACGTCGAAAGGGTTTACTGCGTTTTTAACAATGCTCTTAAGTCAGCCTTAGCACATCAGCAGAATATGTTCGAAGGTATGAATATTCGTTACTTCGGACGTTTTGATGGGAATAATGTTGAAGAGTTGGTTCGTATCCTTCGTCAGTTGAAGGATATGAAGGGACCAAAACTACTCCATTTACACACCAAGAAGGGTAAGGGATACGAACCAGCTGAGAAGAGTGCTGCGGTATGGCATGCTCCTGGTAAGTTTGATCCAGAGACGGGTAAGCGTATAGTGCAAGATTGCAGCAATGAACCTCCAAAGTTTCAAGATGTATTTGGAAATACATTGTTAGAACTTGCAAAGAAGAATCCTCGTATTGTAGGTGTCACACCAGCTATGCCAACGGGTTGTTCTATGAATATAATGATGGATGCTATGCCTGACCGTACCTTTGATGTTGGTATTGCGGAGGCACATGCAGTCACCTTCTCAGCCGGTATGGCAAAGGATGGTTTACAGCCTTTCTGTAACATCTATAGTGCCTTCTCACAGCGTGCATATGATAGTATTATTCACGATGCAGCTATACTCAACCTTCAGTAGTTCTTTGTTTAGACCGTGCAGGCTTGGTGGGTGAAGACGGTGCGACACATCATGGTGCTTTCGATATGGCTTTCTTGCGCCCAATCCCTAATCTTACGATAGCTTCTCCGATGGATGAACGTGAACTTCGTAGATTGATGTACACAGGCACAGTTGCCTGATAAGGGAACTTTGTGATTCGTTATCCACGTGGGAATGGTGTTTTAACCGATTGAGAATGTCCATTGAAAAGAGGTAGAAGTGGGAACAGGACGTCGTCTTCATGATGGCTGGGATGTTTGCTGTATTGAGTATCGGACCTATTGGTAATGATGTTGAGAAGGCTATTAAACTGATAGAGAGTGCTGAATCTCCAAAAACAGAAGGTCATTGTCCATCAATCGCACACTATGATATGCGTTTCTTGAAACCATTAGATGATAAACTTCTTGAAGAGGTTGCAAGTCGTTTCTCACGTATCATAACGATAGAGGATGGTGTACGTAATGGTGGATTAGGTTCTGCTGTAACAGAGTGGATGAGTGATCATGGTTATACACCACAGATTACTCGTATGGGTATGCCTGACCATTTTGTAGAGCAGGGAACGGTACAGCAGTTGCGTGAAATCTGTGGAATAGATATTGAGAGTATCAAGAAAGAGCTAACTAAGGCTAACTGATATATTATCACTCATCATCATTCAAACGAAAAAGAAGAAGAAATGAAAATTATTATAGCAGGAGCATACGCCATAGGAACCTACTTGGCGAAATTACTTTCTCGTAATATGCAAGATATCGTACTCATGGATGAGGATCCAGAGAATCTGGAGAAAATCAGTAGTGAGTATGACTTGCTAACTATGGAATGTTCACCCACAAATATAAAGGGACTGAAAGAAGCTGGTGTGGAACATACCGACCTCTTTATTGCTGTTACTCCAAGTGAATCAGCTAATATCGCATCTTGTGTTATGGCACATCAGTTGGGTGCGAAGAAGACTGTTGCACGTGTGGACAATCCTGAGTATGTTGAAGAACATAATAAGGAATTGTTCCGTCAGATGGGTATTAGTGATATTATTTATCCAGAGATACTTGCTGCAAAAGATATCATCAATGGTTTGAAGATGTCATGGGTACGCCAACGTTGGGATGTGCATGATGGTGCATTGGTGATGTTGGGTATTAAACTGCGTGAGACTTGTGAGATACTCGACCGACCTTTGAAGGATATCTGTGGACCAGATGATCCTTATCACGTCGTTGCTATCAAGCGTAATGATGAGACAATTATCCTGGTGGTAATGATACCTTGCAGTTATATGACTTGGCTTATTTTATGACCACAAAGCAGTATATTCCGTATATTCGTAAGATTGTCGGTAAGGAACATTATGTCGATGTACAGAATGTTATCTTTATGGGCGGTGGTAAGACTGCTGCACGTGCCGTAAAGATGCTGCCTGAATATATGAATGCGAAGATTATCGAACAGAATCCTACTCGTTGCGAGATTCTTAAACGATATCTTCAGTGAAGACAGACTGGTTATCAATGGTGATGGTCGTGATATTGGATTGTTGCAAGAAGAAGGTATTCGTCATACACAAGCCTTTGTGGCTTTGACCTCTAATGCTGAAACAAATATTTTGGCTTGTCTGACAGCTAAACGACTGGGTGTTCGCAAAACTGTTGCATCGGTAGAAAACTTTGATTACGTGAATACAGCTGATGGACTGGACATTGGTACGATTATCAATAAGAAGGCGCTTGCAGCCAGTCATATCTATCAGATGCTACTCGATGCAAATGTAGCACGTGAAGTTTCCTTATGTCTATTAATGCTGATGTGGCTGAGTTTGTACCCAGTCTTGATTCGAAAGTGACTACGAGAAAGGTTGTCAGAGAGCTAATCTTCCGAAAGGAATGACCATCGGAGGACTCGTAAGAAACGGCGAAGGAATGCTCGTTTCTGGTAACACACTGATTGAGGCTGGCGACTCTGTGGTGGTGTTCTGTTATAATGTCGATATTAAAAAGGTGGAGAAATTGTTTATTTAACCATGCTCAATCTGAGACTTATTTCCAAGATACTTGGCTCGTTGCTATGGATAGAGGGTGTATTGATGCTCGTTTGTCTGTTTGTGGCAATACTTTTATCAAGGCACCGATATCATGCCTTTCGTGTGGAGTATTCTAATCACATTAGGGTGCAGGTTTTGTCCTTACGATTGCTTGGACGCAATGCCGATAACCTCTTGGGACGTCGTGATGCTTATTTCGTTGTAACGGTATCTTGGATATTCTTTACGCTCTTCGGTACACTACCTTTTATGTTGAGTGGTGGTATTAAGAGTTTCACAGATGCTTTCTTTGAAGCAATGTCAGGCTTTACGACGACGGGAGCATCCATCATTGACTATCCTGAGTATCTCCCTAAAGGACTCCTCTTCTGGCGTTCGCTAACGCAATGGATAGGAGGATTAGGTATCGTATTCTTTACTATTGCCATCCTTCCCTCTATGGTAGGAGGTTCGGTAAAGGTGTTTGCTGCCGAGGCTACCGGCCCTATTAAGAGTAAGCTACATCCCCGATTGAGTACGAGTGCTAAGTGGATATGGGTGGTTTATTTAGTTCTAACCATCACCTGTATCCTCTCCTATAAGTTTTGTGGCATGGGATGGTTCGATGCCTTCAACTATTCAATGACCAGTACGGCGACGGGAGGTTTCTCTACGGAGAGTGGTTCTATCGCTACTTTCCACTCTCCTACAGAAGAGTATGTCTGTGCCTTATTCTGTTTCCTCTCTGGTGTCAACTTTACTTTGTTGTATGCTTCGGCCGTGGGGTTGGACATCAAGAAACTTATAAAGAATAGTGAGTTCCGTTTCTATACGATTATGGTACTGGCGTTTGCCATCTTCATCGCAGCAGAACTCGTCTATCGAAATCATTATGACATAGAACACGCCTTTCGTAGTGCACTTTTCCAAGTGGTATCCTTTATTACTACGACAGGTCTCTTCAGTGATGATGCTGGTAAATGGCCTCATGTTACGTGGGTAGTCTTAGCTGCTTGTATGTTCTTTGGAGGCTGTTCTGGTTCAACAAGTGGCGGTATTAAGAGTATTCGTGGCGTAATGCTTTTGAAGGTGGTACGCAATGAGTTCCGTCAGATTCTACACCCGAATGCAGTCTTACCAATGAAGATTGATGGTGTAAACATCCCACAGTCTAAGCGTGTAACCCTCTTAGGTTTCGTAGGACTTTACCTCATCCTAACTCTTTTCTGTGCCTTCACAATGATTGCAGTTGGCATTGATAACACGAACGCTATCACAATTACATTGAGTTCATTGGGTAATGTCGGACCAACTTTAGGTATGGAGATTGGACCTACCATGTCATGGGCACAGCTGCCAGACTTGGCTAAATGGATTTGTTCCTTCCTTATGCTCGTAGGTCGTTTGGAGTTATTTACAGTCTTAGTACTATTTACTCCGGCCTTTTGGAAGGAGAACTAATGATGGACAAAAGCCTTTATCAGGATCATACTCGTTTCAAGATGATACCTCATAAAGGCTTTTATTTTTCCTCTACAACTGTCATAAGCAAATTATTTTCATGAAAAAAAATATTTATCTTCACGAGAAAAAAATATTTCTTTTTCATGAAGAAAAATATTTATTACCGTGATAGTAAAGTGTTGATAGCTGAAAATGCTTTCAATCTCCTAACTTCTCTTTTAGTTATATAGCGTATTATATGTTATCAAAAAGCACTTTATTTTGTCTCAAATAGGGGAGTAAATTCTTTAAAATAAATAACATAAACTATCATACAACTTTCTTATTACTCTTTTAACAGTAATTGTTGGAAATAAGTTGATAATGTGTAAATTTGTGACAATAAACTTAAATATAATAACCAAAACGTACTATAAATGAAAAAGAACAAATTACTTATTCTGGTTGTTGCACTTATAGCAACAGTGTCATTTACGTCCTGCTTAAATGATGATTATGAGACAAGACGCAATCGTCCAACAGCAGCCGAACTAAAGGAAGCTACCAATACTATTCAAGAGGTATCTGTCCGGTGAAAGCTTTATGAGACTTAGCCAACAACGAGCGAACAGGAAGGACAGAAAAACCACGATTCTGCACAATACCTCATAGAATTCAAAAGATGACTCAGTGCTTGTTATCAAAGACGTCGAGTAAATTGTTAGCTGCTAATGTGACTAATTCTAGCTGAAGCAGGCTATTGAGAGCTTTACCAAATCAGCAAGTTAAATGTAGTGTCAGCATCTTCTATGTGAAGCCTATCCAATATTTTATTATTCCATTTGCAGAGTGGATTTAGAATTCAGTTGGGCGTGCATGATGGTAAAACTCATGATGTATCTATAAGTTTCTATTTCTCCAGAATATTATTCTTATGGTAATTATGTTAGTGAGCTGAAAGATCACAATATTACGCCTCATAAAGCAGTGTGATTTGTTGATGGCGTTTTGCAGTAAATCTTCCTATAAGGAACCTGATAGTTTCTATCTTATATCCAGTCAAGAGCGTAATCTCTAATAAAACAAAATAAATAGAGTCCGGTTGTCTTTTACAAAGATTACTGGACTTCTTATATACATCTCATTAGATGAAGGTGGCTATGGATGAGCTCCTGAAAAGATTGATAACCAATGTATTCTTATCTTAGTAATCTAATTCTAAACATTAACCTACTGTTAAATTATTATAATAATAAGTGATTTTCTTTCGTTTTCTTGATTAAATTTTATATATTATGAAACATAATTTCTGATTATTAACGAATAAACAATGTTTATATAGAAAAAGACTCTATTTACCATATGTTCATGCTCTTAGGTATGACAACATCTTTTGCTACAAAGTGTCTGTTCCAGACAGAGTTTGCAGACCAAACTTTTTGCTTACTTCTAACACAGAGTATGTGAAGTTGCCACGTGAATCTGGCGTTGTTAAGACCAAAGCGGGTCTTCGTTGTATCTTGTTGGTATTGGAAAGGATGAAGACACGTATTACTTTGGTGGTCCTACATCATCTGTAACAGTACCTGCTGTTAAGGATGTTCGCCTTATTATTAAGGCTGCGAATAATTCAACCGATCCAGAGTCTTTTATCAATATCTTCCCATTTTGAGGTAAAGGGAAAGGGCGTAGAGCGCAGTTGGCTGAAGCTGGTACGTTGTCTGCAACTAAAACAAACTCTCTTGGACAAAATATCTTTTCAGGCTAAGAAGTACGGACGAGTTCTTACTATATTGTTATTGAGAATCTAAAACCAGGTGAGTATGGTATCTCTTTGGGTGATCCTGACAAACGAAATGAAAAGAATGATATGAAAATAACAACCTTCAGTGTAAAATAAGGCTGTTGTTTTTGGATATAATGTAGACTTGTCAACATTCTTATAATGAGTGTTGGCACAGCTTTTTATTCTTGATTAAGTAGGACTTATCATACTTAAAGGATATAATTATGCGGGAATAGTTCTATCTGTTGTTGTTGATTCTGCCATTCTGTCAGTCTTTCCTGTTGGCACATCATTTGTCTAATAATTGGCGAATGACGCCGTCAGTAACAGCCGCAGATGATATAAGTCTGACGATACTGCGATAGACAAAGCGTCAATATTGAAAACAAATAATAATAGATGTACAATTATGGGAAAGATTATTGGAATTGACTTAGGGTACAACAAACAGCTGTGTTGCTGTATTTGAAGGTAACGAGCCAGTGGTAATTGCTAACAGCGAAGGTAAGAGAACAACGCCTTCTGTTGTGGTTTCGTTAAAGGATGTGAGCGAACGTGAGGGGTGATCCCTGCTAAGCGACAGGCTATCTACTAAACCCGAAGAACACGTCTACTCTATTAAGCGTTTCATGGGTGAGACCTATGAACAGAGCCGAGAAGAGGCAGAAGCAATGTTCCATTATACAGGTGGTTAATGACGGTGGATATCCACGTGTACAGATAGACGCGTACATACTCCACAGGAAATATCTGCAATGATATGCAGAAGATGAGACTGCAGAGGACTACCTCGGTCAAGAGGTAACAGAATGCTGTTATCACTGTACCAGCCTACTTCTCAGACTCACAGCGTCAAGCAACTAAAGAGGCTGGTCAGATTGCAGAGCTTAAAGGTTCAACGTATCGTGAATGAGCCTACCGCTGCAGCGCTTTAGCTTATGGAGTTGACAAGGCAAACAAAGACATGAAGATTGCCGTATTCGACCTTGGTGGTGGTACATTTCGATATCTCTATCCTTGAGTTTGGTGGCGGAGTGTTTGAAGTTCTGTCTACAAATGGTGACACTCACCTTGGTGGTGACGACTTCGACCAGTTAATCATCAAATGGCTTGCAGATGATTTCAAAGTCAGAAGAAGGCATCGACTTTGACGAAAGGATCCAATGGCAATGCAGCGCTTTGAAAGAAGCAGCTGAGAAAGCAAAGATTGAGCTGTCAAGTTCTACTTCAACAGAAATCAACTTGCCTTACATCATCTAGCTGAGGGTGGTGTTCCAAAGCATTTGGTAAAGACTTTAACTCGTGCTCAGTTTGAGAAGTTAGCACATGAGCCTCATCAAGCATGTCGTTCCTATGCCAGAATGCCGTCCGTGACGCTAACTGCAAACCTCGAGATATCGATGAAGTGATTCTCGCTAGGTGGTTCAAGCCGTATTCCTGCAGTGCAGACTTTGGTTAAAGAAACTACTTTGAAAAGAGACCTTCTAAGGGTGTAAATCCTGATGAGGTAGTAGCTGTTGGAGCCGCTATCCAGGGTGCAATCCTTAATAAAGAGAGCGGTGTTGGAAACATCGTATTGCTCGATGTAACTCCTATTGACCCTCGGGTATTGAGACAATGGGTGGCGTAATGACCAAGTTGATTGAGGCAAACTACAACTATCCCTTGCAAGAAGAGTGAAAGCATTCTCTACTGCAGCAGATAACCAAACAGCTGTTACAATCCATGTGTCTGTAAGGCGAACGCCCTATGGCAACCGCAGAACAAGAGCATCGGACAATTCAACCTTGAGGGTATTGCACCAGCACGTCGCGGCGTTCCTCAGATTGAGTTACCTTCGATATCGATGCTAACGGTATTCTAAACGTAAGCGCAAAGAGTAAGGCTACAGGGCAAAGAGCAGAAGATTAGAATCGAAGCTTCAAGTGGTCTTAGCCAAGAGGAAATCGACAAATGAAGGCTGAAGCTGAGCAGAATGCAGCAGCAGACAAGGCAGAACGTGAGAAGATTGACAAGCTGAATCAAGCTGACTCAATGATTTTCACCACCGAAAAACTTCTTGAAAGACAATGCAGACAAGATTCCTGCAGACAAGAAAGCGCCTATCGAGACTGCCCTCCAGCAACTGAAAGATGCATCATAAGGCTGGCGATGTTGCAGCCATCGACAATGCAACCAATGCACTAAACACCGCAGTTCAAGCATGCACATGCAGATGTATCAGGTGAGCAGTACACCCGGCGCCGATACACAAGGCGCACAAGGCGGTCAACGAGCACAGGACAGCGGTAGCAACCCGCTGATGATATCCAAGATGCAGACTTTCGAGGAAGTGAAATAAGGACAGATAGACAACAATAAGAACATCTATATAAATAGCGTGTAACCCAACAAGTTACACGCTATTTTATTTTCTGTTAATCCTTGTTTATTTGTTTGCTTATTCGATTTTTATTATAAATTTGCTACAGGTTTGGCACGAGTCAAATTAGTAGATAAAATCGCACAAGTTAAACAAGGAGGTGAGATAATGCCGAAAGCAAAATTCGAAATATTAAGGGAAATGTAAGGTCTGCGGCAGTGTGTTTACTGCAAAGACCATAGAGTCTTGAGTATTGCTCTCAAAAATGCTCCAAGATTGCATGGAAGCGAAAGAAAGACGAGGAAAAGCGTCGGAGTAAACTTGAAGCTATTGCCGGAGGGGTTGTTGATGATGCAGATTATATTTCCGTAATGGAAGCTACGGCAATATATGGATTGAAAAAGGCTACCTTGTACCGACTTGTACGGTCTCGCAAACTACCATCTATCAACATAGGGCTTCACATGACTAAAAATAAAACGAAGTGATATTGAGCAGATGTTCCCAGAAGTTCAAGCGCAAGAGATTATCAAGCAGGAGTTCCCCAAGCTCTATTCACTAGAGCCTAAGGACTGCTATACGATTGGTGAAATTGCCAGGAAGTATCATGTTGATGAATCCACCGTAGCTTCTCATATTCGCAAAAGTTCCATTCCTACCCGACAGATAGGAAATTACGTGTATGCACCCTAAATCAGAAATCGACAAACTCTATCAAAGCCTATGAAAAGACCATACACCATACTAAGGTTGTTGTGAAACTCCGTAAATCGGAGTATGATAAAGGTTGGCAGCTTACTATCGAAGCTTATCCAGTGCTTGGAACCCGTAGCTGACAGTCCCAAGCGTGTTCGGAAATCTACCTTCCGAACCATAACCACACCCATCTGGGATAAATCAAAGAAGACTCGCTACGAGGGACTACATTCCGAAGCGTGACATCAATGGGATAATCCAGTGTAGGTCTGCTTTGGATCAGGAATCGTGCATCTATGCCGACAACATTCGTAAACTCAGACAACATGAGTACGACACGGCCATCACGCTCACTGCCGATGAAAAAGGATGCAAAGGCAAAGGCGGAACGCTCACAGCAGGACTTTATTGCCTACTTCAAGGAGATTACATATACTCATCATCCAAAGTCATCTGATTCCATTATCGTCAACTGGCGAAGAGTTGGGGAACTCCTAAGCATTTTTCATGTCAGGTAAACCTCTTCCTTTCGCCAACATCACGACGAAGTTACTTGAAGATTTGAAGTTATTCTTTTTGACGGCTCCGCAAGGCGGTGGTAAGGGCGGAACTATTTCACAGAACACGGCATCCACTTACTTTTCCATTGTGAAAGCAGGCTTGAAGCAAGCATTTGTTGATGAATATTTGACAGTGGATATTAGCGATCGAGTGAAGGGCATCCCTCACAGGAGAGCCGTCGTGGCACTCACCACGGAAGAAGTGAATAAGCTGATAGAAACTCCCTGCGAAGACGATGTCTTGCGTAGAGCTTTCCTCTTTTCCGTTCTTACAGGTATGCGGCATTGTGATATTCAACAACTGAAATGGAAACAGCTGGAGCATGTCGGTGATTCGTGGCGCATAAATTTCACGCAACAGAAAAACGAAAAGGTGTGGAATATATGCCTATCTCAAATCAGGCATACGAGTTATGTGGAGAACGCCGAGATTCTGACAATCTTGTTTTTGAGGGTCTTACCGACCCTTCATGGATTAACCGTCCCTTGAAGAAATGGATAGCAGCCGCAGGTATTACCAAACATATTACTTTCCATTGTGCTCGTCATACCAACGCAACGCTGCTGTTGGCCAACGGCACAGACATCTATACTGTTAGCAAGATGCTGGGACATACCAATGTGCGTACCACACAGATCTCATGCGAAAGTGATTGATGAGAAGAAAGAGCAAGCAGCTAATGCGATAAAGCTGAACCTTAACCCAATAAAGCAATCAAAACGATGGAGAATAAAACTAAACTGGCGGCAGAAAGCTTTGCAAAACATAAACGCAAGTATGGCAAAGTTCATTAACGGCAACTTATTGACCTTTTGATGAAGCATGGGAATTTTTAGTAGCGTATCGTTCGTACATAGATACACCTCTCTCGTTAACAATGCCGAGGAGTTAGCGCATCAGAACATTGATTGCTTGTATAGCAGTGCGCAAGAACTACTCTTAGCCTCTGCAACTACAATGCAGATTTTTGAGGACTCGGAAGAGAGACTCTCTCAAATTGACTTCAAAACTATCTGTAACCAGCACCTGCAACCTTTTGACAAGGCTTGGCGGTCGGTTAGTGATGAAGCCAACAAGTTATGGCGAGAATCTTCAGCTATTAGTAACCGACTCGACTATATGGATTATAGCGACCACAAATTTCAGGCCCTTGATAAAGAGTGTGATGCTCTACGTGCCAACTATAATACCAAGAAAAAGGAATACGAAGAACTGTATGCCGCTTATAAAGCAGAATTGGAAAGGATAGCAGGATTGAATTATTTCGACATTGCCCTTATCAACATAATAGCAATAAGACTGCATTGTATGGCGGAGAATATCATACGCGATATAGACAGGATTAAAAAGGGAGGTAGTGTATGACGCAGTACTTACAAGATACAGTAGAGGCCATTGGGATAGACTTGGTTAATCCTGGAATTTGTCATTTCGTTTGGAAGGCTTGTGATGATGTTGTGTTTGAGCATATAAGAAGTTCTGATTTCATTGCCTTCATTAATCTCCACAAGAAAGCCCCAATACCCATAATAAAAGATAGACGGGCCGGGAAGATGTGCCATGTTCTGTATGAGCTTTCACTATGCCATTCAATCCCAGGACTTACGAATCAATGGATTGAACACATGTTAGTCGCGTTGGGTATAGATAATGAAACTTATCAACATCATCACCTTATCACGCCCAATTCGTTAGGAACATCTAAATCGAATAAAAAATTTGCAGAACGCATTCAGGAGGCTATAAAGTTGGCAGACATCATCAACTTATGATAATCTTGTACCAATAATTACAGCCAGTTACCGACTTTAAGTTCTTTTTAATATTTAAGCAATCCGCATAATGCTGATTTATAGCATTATACGGATTGCTGATTTTTAGTAAGTTACCAACTCGTTACCTATCCCCACCAGCTTTTTACGAGAACTTTGCAGTCAGAAAAATCAAATCCAATTATTATGACTGAAAATAAAATCTCATTTGATGCCATGCCGGAAATGTTGGCAACTATCGCAAAAAGACTGGAGGTCATTGAGACCAAGGTTGATCATCTGTCTCAGCCCTCAATCTCATGAGGAGAAAGATGTTTGGTTCAATGTTCATGGACTTCGGATTATCTCCCAAAGCCACCCTGCAGAACAAACAATCTATGGGTGGACGAGTTCCCACTTTATTCCCTTCCACAAGCAAGGCAAAAAGCATCTCCTTTCTCAAATCAGAAATTGACGAGTGGCTATGCCAAGGGAAGAAGAAGTCTCTGCTGGATTTGCAGCATGAGGCCGAAGAGTTTGTAAATAGGAAACATAAAAAGAGTCTGAGCTATGGGAAATAGTAGTTTTACACGTTCCGCATTGGATCCATCAAGTATTATCGAAGCAGCCTGTAAAATGGCAACGTCTTCACATGAGGAAACAACCATGAGTAAGTCGTTGTCTTCTTTCCCTTGGAGATCTTCCCACAACAGATTCAGAATATCATTCTCACTTATCTGCGGCATGAAGGCTTCAACAGTGATTTCCTGTGCGGATCATTCTTCACGGTCTTTGCCGCATCTATGGGTAACCTTTATGAAGCACGCTTTACAACAACCATGCGTGTTTCACCTATTATCTATGTGGTGCTTATAGGGCCACCAAGCTCAGGAAGACTCCTCCTTTGCGTGAAGCAGAGAAGCCACTCCAGAATGCCGATCGTGAGTCTGATATTGAATATCACCGCCTTATGCAGGAGTACAACAGCCAGATGAATATGTCGAAAAATGAACGAATGGTGCAAGGATTGCCAGAGAATCCCGACAAACCCATCCATAAAGAACTTCTTGTTATCGACTCTACTATTGAAAAAGCTCTTCGGCATCCTTAGTGAGAACCCTCATGGTATTCTGATGTTTGTGAACGAACTTAATAAAGCTAGTAAGTAACCTCAACCGTTACGGTAAAGGCTCTGACGAAGCTTATTGGATTGAATTCTTCGATGGAAACCAAGTGAAATACGAGCGTAAGAGCACGAGTGACTATATTAACATTTTCCGTCCGTATGTTTCTGTTGTGGGTGGAACCCAACCGGGCTTCTCGCAAAAATGTTTGGCGGTGACAAAGAAGCAAGTGGCTTTTACCAGCCGTTTCCTTAAAATCTTCCCGGACATTACAAGCATGCTAAAATGGGGACGCGAACCGATGCCTGTAGGTGTTGAAGAGGAATGGGCGGCAATCATTTCGGAAGTGCTGCACACGCACTGCGAGTACGATGCAAATGGTGAGATCATTCCGCAGATACTCCATTTTTCTAAAAATGCAATGAATGTGCTCTTCAAGTGGGAAGAACATATCTGTTCTGAATGGGAAAATACAGACGACTATATGCAAGGCGTGTGTGGAAGGCTCAAAACCTACATTGTGCGATTTTTGTCTTATCATTCATGTTATGCGACTTGTCTGTAAAGAAACTAATGATGATGTTATCAATGAAGATATTGCTAAATCGGCTTGCTTACTTGCTGACTATTTTCTTGAAATGGATAAACGTGTTCACAACATCATCAGAGCCGTGCCAGTTGATGTAGCTCACCAGCAGCTCTTTGACTCTCTCCCAGATAGTTTCACCACCTCTGAGGCTGTTGCCAAAGGCAACGCTCTCGGACTATCCGAGCGTACAGTGAAGCGTTTTCTGAGTAATGGCCAGAACAGTTACCTGAAGAAAGACCGGCACGGTATCTATTCGAAAATGGAATAATAACTATGTGGCACTATCGACACTATGGCATTTTTCATCACCTTCTGTTCAAATCAAAAGTGTCATCGTGCCAAAAATGCACACACTATCAGAAGACTTATGAGCGACAATAGATTTATACTACAACCATACAAAGGCAGGACAACAAGGTACGAGTGTCCATCATGCCATCGTTCACGATGCTTCACTCGCTATATTGATACCGAAGGCAAAAATAAGTTTCCCAGACACTGTTGGCAGATGCGACCATGAGAACAACTGTGGCTACCACTATACTCCTAAGCAGTATTTCCACGACAATCCGGAAGCAAAGAGGCTCCTTTTCGACAATGGGCAAAATGCCAAAGTGCCAATAGTGCCACACATTGAGAAACCTAAAAGCAGATCCTTATTTCTTTGATCCGTATCTAATGACCCGAACAGAGCGAGACTATAGTCATAATCATCTTGCCCTGTTTTTGGCTAGCTTATTCGGGATGAATCGTATAGCTGACCAGATGAAGTTGTTCCATGCAGGCACAACAAAGTCAGGTGCTGTTGCTTATTGGCAAGTGGACATCGAAGGACGAATAAGAGATTGTAAAGTCATGGTTTATGATGCAGAAACAGGACATCGTTCCAAGGATCCACAGCAGCATGTCAACTGGCTTCATTCATTGATGAAAATAGACAAGGCTTGCATTCAGCAATGCTTCTTTGGTGAACATCTTATTTCAATGGTTGAGAATAAGGACAAACCGATAGCTATAGTAGAGAGCGAAAAAACGGCCATCATTGCATCAATGTTTATGCCTCAGTTCATCTGGATAGCCACTGGCGGAAAAGATGGCATGTTCAATCGGGCTGATTATAATGTGCTCAAAGGACACAAAGTTATTCTTTTTCCGGATCTGGGTATGCTCGATAATTGGCACCAGAAGAGTATCGCTCTAATCCGACATGGCATAGATGCCAATGTATATGACTATCTCGAACGGAATGCCACTGATGAGGATAAAGTGGCAGGACTGGACATCGCAGATTTCCTTCTACGGCAAATGCCCAACCTGAAAGTACCATCTGCAAAAAGCTGATGAAGGAGTGATGCCTTCTCCGTCCCCAAAGTCCCCACTTTTCATCTAACAAAAAGGAGGAAATGAAGAATCTTATACAAAAAGAACATAGGCGTATTACCGAAGAAAGATGGCATGGGCACAATCCAACATGCCACAAGTGCGACTTCTCCATGAAGGTATCAATGGGACGTATTGTAATCAACTTAAAAAGGTATGTAGAATATGGCAAAGGTGATTGCGGAAAATGATATTGCCATCTTTTCTTTCCCTGTGGAAATATTATTCGATGGCTTTCAGCCCTCCCTGAGCCCCTGACCATAGAGTGACCCTCTCTGGACTCTCCGCTTAGAGGCTTTGCCCTAAGAACCCAGTCAGGGCATGCTGCCCCAACACCCTTCGTTTCCGCTTACATTTTCCAACACCATCATTCGTTGTCCCGAAAGATACTATCGGAAAAATTTGCGCGGTTGGTTTTTGTCTGTCTCCGCGAAGCAGAAGAACAGAGAAAAACGCACACGAGCATCCTTAGTTAAAAATTAGCTTTTCAAGCTGATTTTTCACCAAAGTGCTGTAGTGCCGGACGCCGCCCTGGACCCGCTCAGGATGCTATCCCGAGACTCTGCGAAGGACTGTCCGTCCTCTCGACACCCAACCAAGTACTGTCTGCCCTATGGAACCCGACGGGGAGTGACTCTCTCCTCGACCTACCACTTAGGTTGCGCCTAAGAATGCTTTGTGTAAGTCGAACATCCCCAGCATGTTCGGAACATCGCTGAAACGCAGACAAGAACTGGCGAAGCCAACTGTTTGGGGATATTCCCTGAAAAACTTCATTAAATATAAATAATATGCCAAGAGAATCAAAGAAAGGAGCATGTAGCAGCCATACATCTAAAAGCCAAGGCAAACTGTCTGCAGCATGCACGCAGAGACTATAAAGAAGGTTGTCTGCCCACTTACATCAATCCCCATCTTACTTACAAAATCGAACCATCTATGAAGATGAGATGATTAAAGGACGAAAGTCAATATACCCCTGATGAAGAAAGCGGAAGTGGAGTATTCTGAGAAGACCGGACAGAAATGTCAGGCTTCATTCGCACCCTTTCGCGAAGCAGTATTGGTGGTGAAAGCTGATGTTACTAACAAACAAATTTTTGAAGTTTAAGGAAGATTCTGAGAAAAGAAACAGGTTGGAGATGTATCGGCCTTTGGCTTCACTTGGATGAGGGTTATGTTCACTCAAAATATATTGAGGGCGATACCAACTTCAAACAGAATGTGCATGTTCATTGTTTGTATGACTGTGTTGATCATGCAACAGGCAAAGCCATAAGAAGTGGGCGTGACAAACTATCTCACATGCAAGACATCCTTGCCAATGCTACTGGTATGGAACGAGGTTATTATGCTTGGGAGACTGGTCGTAAGCATAGAAAAATCGGCTGAAGAACGAGCCTTCAAACAGGAGGAGCGAGCAGAAAGGATGGATAAGGTACTGGCAGAGAAACAAAGCGAGATAAACGATTTGGTTAAGGCGACGACTATACCAGAAGAAGATATGGAGGTGCTTACCATTGATAAGTACTCCTTTTTACAAAGTGGATGATAAGGAAAAGAAGCCTCTGACAATTAATGACCTGTTCATCAATACCCAGAATGCCATAGATGAAGAGTTGGCAAAAGTTCATTCCTATTTTTTTGGACAGAAGGAATGGCGTGAGAATCTCCTGAAGGAAATTAGGCAAATACTACGTGAGCTACAGAAGAAATTAAAAAAGCTATTGGCAATCTTCAAAAACAGAGTATTGCCAAGGTCAAGCAGAGCATGTATAAGGATGCCAAAGCAAAAGGTCGCTGATGCCATCCTGACCAAAAAGGAGAATGAGAGACTGAAGAAGGAAAAACAGAAGCCTTGACAAGAATGCTGTCGCAAATGAGCAGTCCAAGACAAAAGAAGCAATTCGTCAGCGTGATGAACAAAAGACAAGGGCTGATAAGGCTGAACGACAGTTAGGCAATGCCAGTAAGTTAGTCGAAGAAAATAGTAAGCTAAAAAAACGACTCAGAATTTTGAAGGATGGGATGCTCGGAACGTATAGTTTGAATTCGCAGAAAGCTATAATGACTATAATTGAAAGGACCAATGCGGACAGATTCACGGTCGAGCAAAAGGAAACGATTGACGCAGTTCTGAATTATGAGCAGACAACCGATGCCAGAAAAATCATACGGCAGAAACCTTGTCAAGGCTGCTCGCATCCTCTTAGAGAATTCCGAGAAATGGGTGAACATCCCAAAGGAAGTTGACCAGATAGCGGAAGGCACATGGCAACATGTCAATGTAAAACTTCGCGATGATGCGGTAGATGCCATAGTCGCTCGTACAGAGAATCCAAGTGCCCAACATTTCACCCTACCTCAATACAATGCTATACTGGCATATATACAGGATTCAGGCAAATCCAAATCAGAGGCTCTGAATGAACTTTGGAATATCGCCGAAGGACGTATCAACGCCATTGATGCTTGGAAAAGAACATACTCTGGATGACCTCAATAAAATTAAAAACGGAGAACAGATTGGTCTTTCTGGAGGAATCTCATATTAGAGCTACTCATTTCTGAGCAAAAGTTGCTAAAAACGCAATCTTTGCTCTGAATTTTTGTATCTTTTTCGTGAAATCACGCTTTTAATCGTTTTTATGATTACCTTTGCAGCATAGAGCTATAAATAGACAAGAATATGGCAAACATCAATAGAATAAAAGTCGTTTTAGTAGAAAAGCAGAAAACAAATAAATGGCTAGCGGAACAGTTAGGTAAAGACCGGGCAACGGTATCAAAATGGTGTACCAACATCGCCCAACCATCATTAGAGACCCTGATAGATGTCGCCAAAGTCTTGGGCGTTGATGTCCGCGAACTTATAGTTCCGACCGATGAACAGAAAGTTATAATGACAATAAAACCACAATTGACAGAAGAAAATGGATAAAGCAAAAAACATTCTATCCTTAAACGCCAATGAAGCGTTTGATTTCTTTATGAAGGCAGAACGCTACTATACGTTTGAACTTCCTGAATACTTCGATTTTCAGCCGGTACTGGATTTTGTTAAAGAACGCGTTGGTAGTGCAGATTATGATGCCAGTATAGCATCTGATCCTTGTGATACTGCGGGCGTAAATCTAGACATCTTATTAAACAAGGACGGAAAGTATGCAATCCGTCCTTTGGCTATTGTAAATCCATATCTATATTATTTTTGGTTCGTGACATAACTCTCGAGCACAACTGGTCAATTATTCAATCTTGTTTTAACAAGTTTAATAATCCTCATATATCTGCGTGTGCTATTCCAGTAATTCCAGCCGAGAAAGAATCCTTTCATAGTTCAACCACAATATTGAACTGGTGGAATTCGATGGAGCAACGGTCTGTTGAGTTGTCGTTAGAATACCGATATATGTTTGTCTCTGATATTACTAATTGCTATGGTAGTATCAATCCTCTGACATAGACCGTGCATTGACCATGAAAGGGACAAAGTCTGCCTCTTCTGAACGGCATGGACTCGCTGCTCAAATCGTTGGCTATCTTCAGGCTTTCAAGGCGGCCGTAATGTTGGTATACCTCAAGGTAGCGAGATCTTTAATTTACTAGCAGAGATTATTCTCGGTTATGCAGATTTACTCCTTGCAGAAGAAATTGATAAAGATGCTGAAATAACTCACTCATACGAAGTACTCCGCTATCGTGATGACTACCGCATCTTTAGTGATGATAAGGATGAACTGGAGCGCATATCTTACATACTTCAGAGGATTCTGAGAGACTTAAACTTTCAGATGAATAGCAAGAAGACTATGGTAAGCGATAGCATTATTACCGATTCTATCAAACAAGATAAGCAGTTTTATATCTTCAATACTCCGATATACAAGCGTCGTCGTATATTCAAAATTGAAAAGGATATGGATGGTAATGATAATATAGTGTCGTCTATTGAGAAAGACTGTGATTTCAACGGTCTCCAAAAAAATCTTCTTTTTATCCTGCTTTTCGGTCGTAAATATCCCAATAGCGGTCAGATTCGAACACAATTGAATGAGTTTGATGCTCGTTTAACCAAAATTATTGACACAAACAAGGATACTCAAAGTACTTTTGTTTGGGAAGACGTTGATTTAGGTGATAATTATGTCACGAAGTCAGGTGATTTAAAGAACAATGCTAATTATGAATCAGATGGAAACGTATTCGGCAATCTGAAGACTCGTCACTATCGTCCGATTCGTGAGAGCATTCGTCCATCGGCAGCAATAGCGACACAAATCGCTATTGAGAATATAACGGCAGCGCATTATGCTTTGCGGGTGATAAGTCGTCTTGTTAACACCTTTGAAGATGATGATTCGGAAAAGAAAGACATCATTTGCAAGGTCTGTAGCAAGTTACGAAACCAACATAATACAACTTATCTCGAAGTTTGGCTTCAAAATATGACTTATAATTCGGATAAGTTAAAAGATGAGTTTCATTATTCACAACCTCTTTGTCGCCTAGTTATGGGTGAGAATGTGCATTATGGAATAACTCATGCTTAATTCAGAGTTATCTGATGACTTGCCTCTCGTAGAGATATGTAACAAGGAAAAACTTGATAGCTTGGCCCTGTCATTACCTTTAGGGAGACCAGAGCGTATTATGATAGTTTTCCAACGGAATTATAAGATTTTAAATAATAATTAACTAAGTGGATAGATATTATGTACGTTAATAATAATCCTTCAGTTGGTGATACCTTACAAGTTCGTATTACAGCCAAACAGTCTTATGGTGTCTTTGTCAGAATGCCTAATGGTAGAGATGGGTTAATTAGATTAAACGATATTTCTTGGCAAAATCAAGCTAAAATACTAGGTCAATTATCTGTTAGGGCGAAGTTTTTATGGCGAAAGTCATAAAAGAACTACCAGATGGGAAACTGAACCTAAGCAGGAGAGAATTACTTCTCAATCCAAGGACTTTAGAAGTCGGAACTATAATTTCTGGAGTTGTTGAATCAACTAGGGATTTTTGGCTTGATTGTACATCTTGGAGATTTTACTGCTCTCGCTTTAAGGCAAGGTTTGTATAATATACCATATAATGAAGGTGATGATATTACATCTGTAGTAGTTGAAAATGTTTATGACGAAGAGAAACATCGTTATAAGATTTTACTTAGCTTAACGCCTATATATGACAATTTTTGCAAAAATCATGAAGAAGGCGAGCATATCCTATGTAAATACATCAAGACTATTCATAATGAAAATGCAATTTCTGTATTGGCTTCCTATGACAATATTCTATTTCTAGTTCCATTAAAGAGACTTGCAGAACCCTTTAAAACAAAGTTAACAGAAGATTCTTTAGTAGAAGGGACTGAGTTGGAACTGAATACATAAAATATAATGAACGTCTTCATACTGTTGTATTGGATATGAGACCAATAGAACAAGAAAAGAAAAAAGCTCATGAAGACTGGCTAAAGTCTCAGTTGGAAAGGGGAAGTATATGCGCAGCTACTGTTATTAGAGTTGATGATAAAGGAGCTCTCGTAAATATTACCGATACTGAAGTTTCTTTTTTCATTCCAAGAGAAGAATTGTCCCCAATAAAATTATACGTGCAACAGACGAAGTCTTTGTCGGAGAACAAATACAAATTGTTTATCTGGGTGAAATCAATGGCAAAATGTCCTTTACTCGGAAGTATTTAGTGGAAGATAAATATGACGAAAAAGCTTTATGACCTATCTTTTGAGGAATTACTAAAGACAATGGATATAAATACATATAGGTTCGTGGGAAAGGTTATTTCAATTCATGGTTCCTATTTCATGTCTAATCTAATGTCTGTAGCTAAGGAGGGAAGGAAGATAACGGTAAATTGCTTATTGATCCAGTTAATGGAAAGAATTTGATTGTGGTTATTGACAATCGCTTGAGAAATTTCTGTAGAAGAAGGTAATTTTTATGAAGTAGATATAACCTTGGCATCTAAGGAGTACCGCTTAAAAACAAGGAACCCTTATATGTTTAGTGTCATGTCTAACAATATTTTGAGAAGGGATAATCCATATATGATTCTGTAATATTATCTTTTAAGAAACAGACGAGTCCTAGTTCTAACACTTCCCTAGCGAATCTTCTCGAAGAAGTGGGACAAAACCTTTATACAAGTAAAAACGTATGTTCTTTGAACTCCTTCAAAATGCAGACGATGCGGCCTCATTGATGGAGTAAAGATAAAAACTTCAGTTACGTGATGGTTTTTCGTTTTAACCCATGATGGCTATTCTCTTTAATAAGCATGATTTTGATTCTATCATTTCAGCTGCTAAAAGTACCAAGAGCGCAAGTAAAAAGAAAAACAGGTTATAAAGGTATAGGTTTCTGAAATCTGTGTTTACGAATTGACTACAGTGTCTATCAAGAGCGTGCTATACATTCTCTTTTGATAAGCATTTATCTGAATATTCGAATTTTAAGGATTTCTATTTCCACGTTAATGATATTGTAGATGATCAGGGAAAAACAAATAGAATTCCTTCATAAATATGAAAAGGAATATAGAGAATTTAATGGTGTAAAGGATATTCCGTGGCAACTTTTACCTATTTGGTCTGATGATTTAAAAACTCCTATTGAAAGTTCTATATTTAACAAAAACGAAAAATGTCGCTATAGCTCTCAAAATGGATTTTTGATACTTTTGGCTGAATATAGTGAGGCTGTAAAGGAAGTCTTTGATGAACCACGTTTTATGTTGTTCCTTAGAAATACTCATCGAATTCAACTTATTAATGGAAATGAATGTCTAACAATACAGAAAAAATGTTAACAGAGAGAAAAGCATCGTTTCGTTAGTAAATTCTTTTTTCTCCGATGATAAATTTGAAAATTATAGCATTATACCATTTGATAACATCATTGTAAACGATGACGCTTTTTTTCAGAAGCTGGTGTCCATATAAAAAGAGGTGAAAGAACTAATAATCGTGGAGAGAAAGAGAACTTCTTCATTAAGACTGATCCTAATGGGAATTCTCTAGGCGAAGTGTCTGGAATACCAGATAGAATTGCTTTCAACTACAGAAACTACTATTTCTTTCGCTTTGAGTTTGGATGCTAATGGACATATTCGCACAATAGGAGAAGATGAATTGTCTTTTTATGCTTATTTGCCAATGAATGAGCATAGATTTAAATTTCCATTTTATGTAAATGCTGATTTCATTCCAAAGTCAGACCGTGAAGGTGTACAAAGTGATAATCCATGGAACTATTTTTCTTTTTCTATTCAATTGGTAAGTCTATCGTAAAAATGGTAGAAAGTATTGCTTCAGTTGATGAACCTGAATATTTGAAATTATTACCTATCCGTGAATTTGTTTCTACTAGTCAGGATACTAGCATGCTCGTTGATTCATTTAATAAAGGTTATAAAGAAACCTTGCAAAAGACACCTTAATTATAAAATGATGAGAATGAAAAGGTAAAATTGGATTCCATCGTGATTGACACCTCTGGACTTTCTCTGAGCATAGGAAATGAAGAGTTCTATAAATTGCTGGGGATTAATAAAAGATTACCGAGCATGGAAATTAATCTAGATATTCTTACTCAAGGACTGTTCGAGTTGACTGTGTTAGTGTGGATACCGCATTTAATATCTTATCTCGTAATATACAAAATGTGAATAATTGGATAGTTACATCTTCACCGGATGTAAGAATGAGTTTCTATTCGTGGATTTCAAAAGACAAAAAAACGATTTCTCTCATTTCACAATTAAAACTCTTTAAATACGGTGATACATGGAAGTCTGTATCTGAAGTCAGCTTGCAAAATAAGACGATTTTTGATAACAGAGAAAAATAACCCCAATCAAAAAAATATTCTTATCCAGTTAGGGTTTTTCTTGTTCTGACGATATCTTAGAAGAGCATGTCCTTTCGGAACATATAAAAAAACAAGATGAAAAAACTCTTTTTGCATATATTTCTAGTTCTGATATCTCTGGTCTTTCATTCTCTCAACGACTGTTATTATTCGAAAATATTGCGGAATTTGACGAAATAGGTCGTGAAGCATTAAGAAAGTGGCTTATTTTTAAGAATTGTCATGGCGATTTTACTCCATTGTCATTGTTATTTAAATATAACCCTAATTGCCCTTCATGGTTGTCCTCTTTTATGCTATTAAAAAGAAGAAAATACACAACAGCTTGACAAATATTTAATTGAGTCTTCTGCTATCTATTCTGAAATCGTTGAACCAAAAGATAGATACTCTTGTAAGTCAATACTGATGTTACTTTTTAATATATAATGTTTTCCGTCAATATTGGAATCAGTCCCTTACTACTAAATTAATGAGTATGACTGCAACTCCGCAAAAGAGTTTACTCTTTTTAGTTGAGCAATCAGATGATACTACTAAGACATTATATATTAAAGGGATTAAAAGCTTTTAATCTTGTTAGTACTGCTACTTACGATACTAATTTTTATGAATATAGGACTCTTAAAATGGTAGCATCAAACGACACTATGGTTGGATATATGCGTTCTGTTATGACTATAGATGGTATCAAATTAAGTGAGATTACATTAAAGGATGATTTTACATTATCGGTTAATAACAATCAATATGTTTTTCATTGTCTAAGATATTACCTGCATATTCTAATTGTCTACTTTTAAGTCTTGTGGCCACTAAATTTAGAGATATAGCATCTGTTGATAAAATATTTGCGCAAAAAGAAGCTCACTCCTGTTGATGTTAGAAATAAACTATATAATTATTTGATAAATTATACAGGGCTATTAAGTGTTGAACAATATTGCTTCTTAATGATGTATAGGAGAAGCTGCTGGCTATCTTACTTTTTGATAATACTTTACGTCCTTATATAAGGGTAAATAACACAGAGTTGTTTTACACGTATTATGGATCGTTGTATGGAACTTAATGTTGGAACTATATTGGGAGATTTTATAAAAGAATCAACAGTCATATATCCATGTGGAAAACTAAATGGAACTTACATAGATCTGCGATGAACTAACGTTGCCAACTGAAAGGGTCCCTATTTTTATTAAAGTATGGCCTAATACCGATGATAGAAAAAGTTTTTTGCTTGATTTGGGCGTTCATAATATTCAAAGTAAAGAAATGGAAAGGAGGAAATCTTTTAGGATGGCAAGAAGGAAAAATATATGGAATTTGACAGATTCTATAGTAATCAGATCTTTCATAAGTTGGGTTAAAGAAACTTTCTCCCTTCCCATTGTTAATGATAATCGTTGAGATTCTAAATGATTTATTTAGAATATTACGAATTTCTACATCCTACTACGAAGATGACTTTTCTCAATCATCAGAATGGGGAAATGAACTTTATCTAAAGTGAAGTCTAATGTGACGAGTTCAATTTTTATTGTTGATGGAAAACTCCCGTATAGGGGTTATTATGATAATACTTATCTTTTTAAAGGCAAAAACGGGTGAGTTTACATATTTTCAAACATCACATCGGTTCTATATATCATCAGATCGAGAACCCGCTTCTATTCTAGCAGATGTCTATTCTTCGGGTATATATCCTTTCAAAAAGAAGACTGAATAAGATATTTTTAGTCTCTGCAGATTTGGTAAAGGAAAAGGATGAAATTATAGCAGAACTCCAACAAAAATAGAAGAACTTCGACATAATCAAAGTTCAGATGTGAGTTGAGGGCCATGGTAAATTTACGGAAAAAGATTCTACCGACGAAACCTCAAGGTATGAAATTAATCGGAAAGCTAGAATAGCTGCAAAAGAATACCTTGATAACTTGTCTGATTATGATTGCGAAGGCTGATCCGAATGATGATACTCATTTGATACAGAATGTTGTGAAATATAAAGGAAAACCTATAACACTTGCTGTAACAAGCTCGCAACGTAGAAAGTTATATTTGCATCCGCGTGTTTTTTTGCTGAATTAATGTGTAATCCAGACAATCTGCTTCTTAACTATGGATAGATAAGAAGATCCATCCACTTTCTTTTGAAGATGTGTTTATGGATAACCCTGATGTGAATCTGATATTTGATACAGATGTTATTAGCCCAGGTGAGATTGCTGAATTAGCAAATAGATACATGGGATCAAAGCGAACCTGTTTCGTTATTGAGAATCCCAAATATTCAGCATCGGAAACAATTCAGTCTTTTGGACTTAATGAGAAGAAAAAGATGGTTGGGTCAGCGTTAATCTTTCTGATAGTGATATTTTTTTAATTTTTGATAAATTATGTATTATACAAGAGAACAGCATAGACGGTTTCTAGATAAGGAACTTGAAGCAATTAGTGAGAATTATATACGGGTTTTGAATACTAAAGCCACTGCTTTGTTAACAGAGAATGAGGTTTATGTAGCTCAGTTTATGAAAGTAGATCTCGAAAAAGATACAGATAGCGGAAGATAACTTCGTGGGTTCTGGACAAGTTGTGTTAAAATTAAAAAAAGATAAAGGAATTCCTAGGAAGAATGAATATTTTACAGCAATTCTTCTAGATGGTGATAAATGTCTTCCACGTAATTGGGGAGGTCTTTCGTGGGCAGAATTACGCAGATATCAGATTGAGTTTTCTGAGGTTCATTGCGTTTGGCAGGGCAAGACAGATGATAATGGTTTTTTGCTGTGTGGCTTTAACGGAATGTCAATGGACATGGCTAAATATTTAAAAGAGAATCAACTTGCAGGGTGTGTAATCGTTCTTGGCCCTCAAGCCCCCCCCATGGAGTATTATCAAAATCTTATCTCCATTGTATCCAATTCACCTAGTGAGGTTTCTGCCTCTCAAATTCTAGACTTTGATGATGAAGTTAGCACTCATTTGCCAGTACCTATTGGTGACGTAGAACCGTCTGAGTTCATTGGCGAAAAAGATAAGAGAAATTAATGAAATTATTGTACAAGGCCCTCCTGGTACAGGAAAAACATACATGATGGCAAGTATAATAAGTCAGTTGTTAGACGCCCAAAAGAGTGTCTTGGTTACAGCTTTGACAAATCGTGCTTTGATTGAGTTAGCATGTAAGGATAAGCTTTGATACACATCGCGATCATAAGGATATAATGAAAACGAATGTGTCTTCTGATGAAATGTGCTTATGTAAGAATATCGTTTCATTAGAAAGCAAGGATATTGTCAGTGTAAAGGGAAAACTAACCTTTACAACTTTCTATACAGCTAGTTCTTGGGCAAAGGATTCCATTAATGTAAATCCTCCTTTCGACTACGTTAGTAATGGACGAAGCAAGTCAGGCTTTATTCGCTATGATTGCTTCTTGTAAAATCTTAGGGGAAAAAGTTGTATGGATTGGTGATCAAAATCAATTGCCTCCAATTATTTCTCTAAACGAAGACACTATGATTAGAAATGACTATAATATGCTTGCAAATGGTTTCAATACCCTTTGCGATAAGTTTAATTTTCCATATTATTTGCTTACTAAGACATATCGATTACCGCCAAACTCGGCTGCTCTAACTAGTATTTTTATAGTGAACCCCTCATTTCTGTAAACAATGAGTCGCACTATGAGTCTAAATTGCCTTATATTAATAAAAAGGGTGGCACTAGCATTCGACTGCTATCGATGCCTATAGGTGAAAAGGCGGATTTAAAGAGTGGACAATATGTATTAGATTTGGTGTCGGAGATTTTGGCTGAAAACAAAAAGGTTTCTATCGCTGTCCTCGCGAAATTTAGATCTTCAGTACGTATGTTGCAAAATTGTTTTTATTTCGAAGTTCGAGCTAAGGACAATGTCTTAATTGATACAGTCGAACGTATTCAAGGGTATGACTTGTGATTATTGTATTTATTATATTCCTAATGTATTGACCCAAATGTCATTGAATAAATCTTTATTTAATGTTGCTACGAGTCGAGCTACATGCAACACAATAATTATTGCAGACCATAGTATATACCAGGCTGTATGTGACAAACGTGTTAAATCATATTTGGAAATGTTGTCTTTGCCAATCGAGACTCTTTCCGCATCAGTTCAATGTGAAGATTTGACTATTAATGATAAACAAACGACGAAAGCCGATGGTCTAAAGGTCGTAGGGCATATTGATTTGTCAAAATTCCAAAGGAAAAAGGTAGAAATTAAACCAGACAAAACAAATATTTATATTATTGACACCAATGTATTTGTCGATTGCCCAGATATAATCTCTAAGGTAGATAAACAATATCAAGTAGTTCTTTCTGCTAAGGTTATAGATGAACTAGATAAATTAAAAATTACATTGAAACCAGCAGGTCAAAAAGCGGTACAAGAAGCAATAAGGAATATCAATAGTTGCTATGATCAAAGAAATCTTAAAATGGAACTAGCTGATATTACTTTGTTGCCCCGAGATTTTAATCCAAAGTCACCAGATAATCAGATTTTTGTCGGTCGGATTAAAAATAAAGACTGATATGACAAATCCTATTATTCTTACATCTGATAATGGATTGCAATTGAAGTCAAAAGGATTGGGACTGACTACAATCTCTTTGAAGGAATTTCTAAGAAAACCATAATTTTTTAAGAGTTTAAAAATCTACACTTGAAAAATGTATAAAGCCAACATGAATATAAAAGGTGCTTGTTCTTGTTTGTCTTGCAGGTCTTATACTCTCATCTTGCAACAACATGAGAATCCGTTCTGCCTTTAAAGACAAACCGATTGTTGAAGTCACACCTGATTCCATCTTTATAACTTCTACCTCAGGTAGTTCTTATAGCGTTTCTATGTCCATCCAAGATGAAAATGTTGTGTCTCAGCAAGGCTCTAGAAGTACATCAATGGCGATTCTCGATTTAGTCAGAAAAATGCCGGAATAAGAATGATTTAGCTCTCATGCATTAGAACACCAAAAATACAATTCCCGTTAATATTAAAATTGATGAAGAGATAGACACAATTGCTAATTATAAAAATTGCTCTTTTTTGAGGATGAGACATCATTTTCCATTTCAGGTAATTGCGCTCCATTAGTGTCAAAGTTTTCAAACCCATCAAACAAGGTAAATCTAAAAAGATGGCTATTCAGAAAGAAAAAGCACCTTAATTCTGACCAAATAGATATTCTTTTTGGGTTGGCAAAACCAATTGTCTCATAACAAAACAGTTGAATATATAACCAATAGCACGATGCCTGTTGTTCATAATATTTCTGTCAATAGGTATTCTGTAAAGTCAAATCTTGAAGGAGATTACTATGTCTTATATGCCTGTACATCTTCTTCTGAAATAGACAAATTCGTTGAAAATATAGTTTCAAATGATTTTTAGGCAATGTTCTAAGACTCCTTCGAGTTCGATGATCTGTTATGGCAATAATAATAGTGGGTACAAATATATCTGCCTTATAGGAATTAAAGAGGATTGGAGCTACAAAGTCCAGCCTTTAGGTTGGGTGGTCGTTGATAACTCCGCCCCAAGTCAAAGTAGCAGTGTCGGTTCTTCAATCCTTTTCCCTAATAGTATAAAGGCTATTCTACCTTCAAATAAGCCACAGATTTTTTTGGAACGGAGATGTTTCTGTTATCCATTGGGATGGGAACGGATTAGTTGTAATTGTACTTTTATGGTACATTTTGATGGAGATGCATCTGTAGCAACGGTTAGCAGGACAGGAAGTCTAGCTAAATGGCTCTCAAAAGACGTTAAAAGAATCGACTTAACCAAACACACATCTCCATATACGTTTACTTATGAATTACACTTGGAAGATGGGGATAATCGTATTCCTGTCACGATATCGGATAACCATGGCAACACCAGAAGGTATGAGTTGAATATAAGAGCTGAGTTTGTACGTTCCAATTCTCAAGATATTATTGATAACGATATAGATATTTTTAACTAAAAATGGTATATATCGTTATAACAGTAAAGAAAGGAAAATATGACAACAGATGTGTTAGACATAAAATCGCTGATAGGCGAAACAACGCCTACGACAAGAAGCAGATGCTTGAAGAAACGTAAGCCAAAAGAGTTGGTTGAAAAGCGTGAGTGCTTTGCCAATGGCGAAGGTGGTGCTTTGATTTTCGGCATTGCTGACGATGGAGAAGTCGTAGGCTTTGCAAGAGGCTCAGCATGATGCGGAAATTATCAGTGAGCAGATAAAAACAAAGATGGATCCAGTGCCGGAAGTGAATCTTGGCTTTCATAAAACTGACGATGGAAAGGAACTGATTGTTCTCAAGGTAAGACCAGGGACGAAACGCCCTATTTCTATTTTGCTGACGGCAATCGCACTGCATTTGTTAGAATCGGTAACGAGAGTGTGCCTGCCGATAGCATGATGCTAAAGCGTTTAGTATTGAAAGGGTACAAACGTAGTTTTGACAGTATGCCTTCAGAATACAAATTCAACCAAATGGCTTTCACAAAGCTGAGATCCATCTGCTTCCAGCGTACTCATAATGAGTTTCTGGACACCGACTATGAATCGTGGGGAATTACATCTGACGGTGTCCTCACCAATGCAGGTGCTCTATTGGCAGATGAGTGCCCAATTCACTACCTCGTGTTTTTGTACTCGTTGGAATGGGCTGACAAAGCTGGTGGAGTTGTGGATGCCCTTGATGATGCTGAATACCCGGAAGTCTTCTGATACTTCTTCAGGACATGATGAGCTTTATCAATCGAAACAACCACAAGGCATGGATGAAAACCAAGGATGGGCGAATCGAAATGCCTGATTATCCGGATAGGGCTCTTCTCGAAACATGTGTCAATAGTCTCATTCATCGTGACTACCTGGAGTATGGAAGTGAAGTGCATGTGGATATTTATGATGATCGGATTGAAGTGTATTCTCCTGGAGGCATGTTTGACGGTACGCTGGTACAGAACTTAGACTTGATGAATGTTGAATCTAAGCGGCGTAATCCAGTAATCGCCGATATATTCAGCAGGTTGAATCTAATGGATCGCCGTGGGAGTGGCTTTAAGAAAATCATAAGGGATTACAAGGGGTATGGAAACATACACTCCAGACAAGAAGCCATCGTTCCGCTCCGATGCACATAATTTCTTTACCGTCCTGCCCAATCTTAACTATGGACACGATGTAGAGTATGTTGAGGAGAACGGCAGAGAAGAGCTGTCGTCTGGCTTAGGAAACAACTGTCCCAAAGAAAAATGTCACTAAAGATGTCACTAAAAGATATGAGGCCATTCTCGCATTGGTTTCCTTTAACAGGGAAAATGACAGTCGATGAGATTGCTGGTACCCTTAAAGTGAATAGGAGAACTATCTTACGTGATATAGATTATCTGCGTACTCATAAGAAGATTAAGAGAGTAGGGAGGTAGAAAAAGATGGGCATTGGGAAAGCATTGATGGGCAAGAGACTGGCAACTGCAGCCAGTAGTAAATGTCACTAAAGAATGTCACTAAAGAATGTCACTAAAGGGCATACTGCACAAAAGAGTATGAGAATATCTTAAAAATCTGCCTCTGTTTTTTTGCCACGATAGTTTATAACTTACTGATATTCAATGTGAATTATTTTCGAGGAAGTGAAGTAAAAAGAAACAGATAGAATAAAAATAAAAGATAGTACGATAGAACTATTATCGTACTATCTTTGTTTTACATTATATTTTAAAAAGATAGACTATTCTAATGCTATATTCTCGGAAAGTATTAAAAGATATAACGTTACCTTTATTCACAAATTCCTACTTAAACGTTATCTTCATAAGTATGAAATTGGAGAACTTAGAAGCTAAAAATGCATGAAAGAGAATTCCTTTTTGAGCATATGATACTCAATGACGAAATGTTTAACAGGAAAGCCACCTTTTGATTTAAGGAAAATAGAGGAAGCAAAAAGAATATCTTTTTATGATTATCCTTACCTATTATGCAAAAAGATATTATCGACTTTGACAGTATCACTTTTGGATATAATGGGAAAAATTATCTGCTGATGAGAATCAAAAAGAATAAAAGGTTCTTTATGAATATATGTCTGTATGGACAACCAAGTTAAATCCAGAAAGGGAGTATATTTCTACAAATCGCTAATGCTCTCCAGCGTAAATTAAAAGATTTGGGAGAAAATCTCACATAAGGACCAAAATAACACTGAACTAAAATCAACATAACTTATATCACAGCTTTATTTTTCATATCTATTACTATGCAAAACTTTATTTTGATGAGAAAGAATAAGTATGAAGAAATTACCATAAATGGTTTTATAAAAGTGATTTGATATATGTCTTTTATCCACATTATGAGTAGGCATTATTACCCAGACATGAATGCTGATATTGGTATAAGCTAAATTCTTCGATTCCAGAAAATAGATTTCATACGAGCCTCCAAACCTCTATTTTTAGATTTAATAAAAACCATATTTCCTATATACTATACTAACAAAAAGAACCGAATTTCTTTTGCTAACTATAAAGAAAGAGAAATATATCTTATGGATTAAATGTTGTAAACAGAACGAAACAAGATTTCAAGTGCGTTCTTTTATAAATGCGAAGTTCTCAGCATGATTTAAAACAAATTTATAGATAAACTGAAAATCAAATATACAAATAATATATCATTCTTTATATAATAAATTCCATAGAGAACAGCACCTTTTCATCCAAGAAGATACATACCTATTATCATATGACAAAGTACATTGCGCTGATATTCATTAAATGAAAGCCAGCCACTACTTACTATCAAATTATTATTTTTCGAGCTTTCTGAAATGTTCAGAAGCATGAATTATTTTTGAGCTCTGAAATGTTCAGAAGGTGATTTTCTTATTTTAGGTCCTCTGAAACGTTCAGAAGCATGAAAATATTTTTGAGCTTTCTGAAATGTCTCAGAAGCATGAGACTATTTTTAGCCTTTCTGGAAATGTTCAGAAGCGTGAATTTTTGTGAGCTCTGAAACGTTCAGAAGCATGATATTTTGAGCCTTCGAAACGTTCAGAAGCGTGAAATTTTTATTTTTGAGCTTTCTGAAATGTTCAGAAGTGTGATTTTCTGATTTTCAGGCCCTTCTGAAACGTTCAGAAAAGAGTAAGTTGTGTTAATGATTATATTAAACTTGGTAAATCAACTTTAAGTATGAGAAGAAAGGCATTATACCTATCGTACAAAGCCTTTCAGACCACCAAATAACAGAATAACACACAAACCTATTGTGTTTTTATAGTGTTTCTTCAGTGTCTTAGGACACAGAGGAAACACTTTTTTCATTTGCACCGTAAAAATCAATAACAAGTATTATGGCACAAAATGAAATCACTTTTTGAGAACTGCCAAAGGCAGTTGCTCACTTAGTCAGCGAAGTTGTGAAATCAAGAATTTAGTATGTAAAGGACAAACACCTGTTGTCCCTCCCAAACGTATTCCTATTGGAATAGATGATGCGTGTAAACCAATAGGAAAAGCCAAACCCACGGTTTACACCTTTTAGTACGTAAACGCTTTACTACCTTGCTATAAGAATGGTAAGCATCTCTATTTTTTTGAAGATGAGCTATTGGCATGGATTGAAGGAGGTAAGAAAAAGACTGTTGCCGAAATCAACGAGGAGGCAAAAGCTTTTATCTCTGAGAAACATTCTGATTCTTCCCTTTTATAAATATATGCATTATGGAAAAGGAAAGAACTGAAGGGCGAGCCAAGCAATCTAAGAATGAACGCATAGAACAATTCTTGAAAGAGCATTATGCTTTTTCGTTTTAATACAGTTAAAAGTAGAACAGAGTTTTCGAGAACAAGATTCTAATACTTTCATTTCGTCCTCTTACTAAATATGATATTAACTCTATGCGTCGGCTGGTAGATGGGACTTTGGGAATATATACTCCAGCTGATAATATTCGAGCAATATTGGAGAGCGACTTTTGCAATAAAGTTAACCCGATTCGTGAGTATTTGTTGAATCTTCCAAAGCCTAAAGGTGAAGATGAATCTGAAATCATAAGGTTGGCAAATTGTGTTGTGGTGAGAAACCTGATAAATGGCAAGCATTATTTTGTAAAATGGCTTGTTGCTGTCGTAGCTAATGCTATGGATGATTTACAGTGTCGTAATCATACATGTTTAGTTCTTACAGGTGAACAAGGAAAATTCAAAACAACTTTCCTTGATTTACTCTGTCCAGAAGAACTGAAGAGTTATCTTTTCACAGGAAAGATTGACCCACAAGGAAAAGATGTACAAACACTGATTGCGGAATATCTTTTATCAATATTGACGACCAGCCAAAAGGCACTCAATAAAGAGGGATGAGAATGAATTGAAGAATCTGATAACGACACCAAGAGTAAAATATCGTAGACCATACGACACTTACATTGAGGAGTATCCTCACTTAGCAAGCTTTATGGCATCAGTTAATGGTAATGATTTTCTAACAGATCCGACAGGCAGTCGTCGCTTTCTACCTTTTGAAGTTGAACACATTGATATTGACGCAGCTAAAGAGATTGATATCAACAAGGTGTACTCCGAGGCAGTTGAATTGTGGAGAGTTGACTATCATTACTGGTTCAATGAAGAGGAAATAGCTGAACTGCATCAAGAGAGCGAAGGGTTTTCAAGTGCAGACTGTTGAGTATGAAATGCTTCTTAAAGGTATGGAAAAACCAGCAGCAACCGAAGAAAGTTATATGACCACTTCTGAAATCCTAAACTATTTGCGTGGATATACAACGCTTAACCTAAGTGAAAGGAGAATGGGAGAAGCCTTGAAAAAGGCTGGTTTCTTTGCGGAAATCCAAAAGGATAGGTGGCAATCCAATGTATGTTTACCATATACGCAAGATTGTTCCAAATCCCTTTATTCAAAGTTACAATACTAATTATTAATACTACTTTACTACAAAGAGAGATAAAGCATTGAAAGAAAAAAGGTTAGACCGTAGTAAATAATGATATAAGGTATTACTACCTCATTACTACCAACCGACCATATACATGTGCAATGATTACTACAAAGATAGTTAGTACTACATATTTTTTTCTTTTCATTGTCAATGACTTACAAGAATATCACATTGTAGTAAGTACTAAACTTTAAAAAGTTACAAGTATGACAATAGATGAAATTAAAGCAATATCAATTAAAGATTACTTAGGTAGTATGTCTATATACCCTATAAAGAATTATGGCTATTACGGAATGTATAAAAGTCCATTCCGAAATGAACATACTCCAAGTTTCAAAGTTGATTATAACCAAAATCTATGGTATGACTTTGCACTTGATGAAGGTGGGAGTCTTATAGATTTAGTTATGAAATTACATAATTGCAGTTTAGTACAAGCTATAGAGTTGTTTAATGGCAAACAAAAATAACCTACCAAAAATTCTCCATAGCTAATAGCAAAACAAAAATCTCCAAAGCCAATCACGTATAGAGGTTATCGGCTCTACCAACTTATGTCATCCAAATCTCATAGAATATCTCACACATAGAGGAATCAATCTGAACATTGCGAAAAAATATTGTAGGGAAATCCATTATAGAATTGGTGATAGGAGTTTTTACGCAATAGGCTTTCCAAACAATTCTTATGGGTATGCGTTACGCAATCCATACTTTCAAAGGGTGTTTGCCTCCTTCCGATATCTCGTATGTTCCCAGTACTTCGGAACAAATCAATCTATTTGAAGGTTTTATG
>BNJV01001823.1_pt1:0-97500 | contig 99457 bp, 97 predicted proteins | sample 8540591 | NCBI WGS metagenome assembly BNJV01 (sample SAMD00202457, study PRJDB9452) | human saliva metagenome | host: Homo sapiens | reverse complement strand
CAAAACATTCAATAAAATAAATATTTGGGGCCTATAGCTCAGCTGGTTAGAGCGCACGCCTGATAAGCGTGAGGTCGATGGTTCAAGTCCATTTAGGCCCACCATTTATTTTTTTAACTTAATATTTATGTATGGGGCCTTAGCTCAGCTGGGAGAGCGCCTGCTTTGCACGCAGGAGGTCAGCGGTTCGATCCCGCTAGGCTCCACCATTTATTTGAACAATGAAAACTGAATACATTTAATTAGATCAAATTTATTTCTAGAAGAAACAGATTTACAAAACCGAGAAAAAAGTAAGTAAGTTGTAAAACTTATTCACAAGAGTTCAAGGAAGAAGAACGAAGCGTAAAAGCTACACACGATTAAGTAGAAAAGAGCGCACGGAGGATGCCTTGGCACTAGGAGCCGAAGAAGGACGTGACAAACGACGAAACGCTACGGGGAGCTGTAAGTAAGCAAAGATCCGTAGATATCCGAATGGGGGAACCCACCGCTTTTAAAAGGGCGGTACGCGAAAGCGAGGTAACGCAGGGAACTGAAACATCTAAGTACCTGTAGGAAGAGAAAGAAAAAAATCGATTTCCTAAGTAGCGGCGAGCGAAAGGAAAGAGCCCAAACCAATATGCTTGCATATTGGGGTTGTAGGACTCTCAGAAAAACGCATGACAAAGTATAGTAGAACGAGCTGGAAAGTTAGACCGTAGAAGGTAAAAGTCCTGTATACGAAATGCTGAGTTGGCGTGAGAGAGCACCTGAGTACGGCGGAACACGAGGAATTCCGTCGGAATCTACCAGGACCATCTGGTAAGGCTAAATACTACCTAGTGACCGATAGTGAACCAGTACCGTGAGGGAAAGGTGAAAAAGAACCCCGGGAGGGAGTGAAAGAGAACCTGAAACCGTGTGCTTACAAGTAGTCAGAGCCCTTTAGGGGGTGATGGCGTGCCTTTTGTAGAATGAACCGGCGAGTTACTTTATCATGCGAGGTTAAGTGGAAGACATGGAGCCGAAGCGAAAGCGAGTCTTAATAGGGCGAAATAGTATGATGGAGTAGACCCGAAACCAAGTGATCTACCCATGGCCAGGTTGAAGTTTAGGTAACACTGAATGGAGGACCGAACCAGGACACGTTGAAAAGTGTTTGGATGAGCTGTGGGTAGCGGAGAAATTCCAATCGAACTTGGAAATAGCTGGTTCTCTCCGAAATAGCTTTTAGGGCTAGCCTCGTTGTGAGTTTACTGGAGGTAGAGCACTGTTTGGACTAGGGGCCCATCCCGGGTTACCGAATTCAGACAAACTCCGAATGCCAGATAAATATCAACGGGAGTCAGACTGCGGGTGATAAGGTTCGTAGTCGAAAGGAAACAGCCCAGACCGCCAGCTAAGGTCCCAAATTGTATGTTAAGTGGAAAAAGGATGTGATGATGCACAGACAACCAGGATGTTGGCTTAGAAGCAGCCACCATTTAAAGAGTGCGTAATAGCTCACTGGTCGAGTGACATCGCGCCGAAAAATGTACCGGGGCTAAACATACAACCGAAGCTGCGGATATAACTAATGTTATATGGTAGGAGAGCGTTCTAACATCATAGAAGCCGAACTGGAAGGTGAGGTGGAGAGGTTAGAAGTGAGAATGCCGGTGTGAGTAGCGAAAGATAGGTGAGAATCCTATCCACCGAAAGACTAAGGTTTCCAGAGGAAGGCTCGTCCGCTCTGGGTAAGTCGGGACCTAAGGTGAAGCCGATAGGTGAAGCCGATGGACAACAGGTAGAAATTCCTGTACCACCGAATATCGATTGAGAGAAGTGGGGACAGAGGAGGCTAATTGATCGCCCTGATGGAATAGGGGCGTCTAAGCACAAAGACTGACAAGTAGGCAAATCCGCTTGTTTAAAGGTTGAAGTGTGATGGGGGAGCGAAATAAAGTAGCGAAGTCAATGAAGCCAAACTCTCAAGAAAAGCCGCTATCGAGATAAGAGGTGCCCGTACCGCAAACCGACACAGGTAGTTGGGAAGAGAATTCTAAGGTGAGCGAGAGAACCATCGTTAAGGAACTCGGCAAAATGACCCCGTAACTTCGGGAGAAGGGGTGCCTACGAGAGTAGGCCGCAGTGAATAGGCCCAAGCGACTGTTTATCAAAAAAACACAGGTCTCTGCAAAACCGAAAGGTGAAGTATAGGGGCTGACGCCTGCCCGGTGCTGGAAGGTTAAGAGGAGTGCTTAGCGCAAGCGAAGGTATGAATTGAAGCCCCAGTAAACGGCGGCCGTAACTATAACGGTCCTAAGGTAGCGAAATTCCTTGTCGGGTAAGTTCCGACCCGCACGAAAAGGCGTAACGATTTGGGCACTGTCTCAACGATGGACTCGGTGAAATCATAGTACCTGTGAAGATGCAGGTTACCCGCGACAGGACGGAAAGACCCCATGGAGCTTTACTGTAGCTTGATATTGAATTTTGATGCAGTATGTACAGGATAGGTAGGAGCCTAGGAATCATGCACGCCAGTGTATGAGGAGGCGTTGTTGGGATACTACCCTTGCTGTATTGAAATTCTAACCCTCGGCATAGAAAACCGGGAGACAGTGTCAGGTGGGCAGTTTGACTGGGGCGGTCGCCTCCTAAAAGAGTAACGGAGGCGTTCAAAGGTTCCCTCAGAATGGTTGGAAATCATTTGCAGAGTGTAAAGGCACAAGGGAGCTTGACTGTGAGACCTACAAGTCGAGCAGGTGCGAAAAGCAGGACTTAGTGATCCGGTGGTTCCGCATGGAAGGGCCATCGCTCAACGGATAAAAGCTACCCTGGGGATAACAGGCTTATCTCCCCCAAGAGTCCACATCGACGGGGAGGTTTGGCACCTCGATGTCGGCTCATCGCATCCTGGGGCTGTAGTCGGTCCCAAGGGTTGGGCTGTTCGCCCATTAAAGCGGTACGCGAGCTGGGTTCAGAACGTCGTGAGACAGTTCGGTCCCTATCCGTCGTGGGCGTAGGGAAATTTGAGAGGAGCTGTCCTTAGTACGAGAGGACCGGGATGGACATATCAATGGTGTACCAGTTGTCACGCCAGTGGCATAGCTGGGTAGCTAAATATGGAAGGGATAAGAGCTGAAAGCATCTAAGCATGAAGCCCCCCTCGAGATGAGATTTCCCACGGATATTAAGACCCCTTGAAGACGACAAGGAGAATAGGTTAGGAGTGTAAGTGTGGTAACACATTCAGCTGACTAATACTAATAGGTCGAGGACTTAATCAAGTGAAGTTCTTTTATGTAAAGAGGTTGACAAAGGAATAAATGATGATATAATAGATGTATGAAGTTTTCGTCTGGTGGCGATAGCGAAGAGGACACACCTGTACCCATACCGAACACAGAAGTTAAGCTCTTTAGCGTCGAATGTAGTTGGGTTTACGCCCTGCGAGACTAGAACGTTGCCAGGCAACAGTGACCTTCCTTTTGGAAGGTCTTTTTTTGTACTTAAAGTTTATATAAATAAAGCTCCTTACTAGATTATTGTCTAATAAGGAGGATTTATATTTTTATTTTTTAGCTTGATGTATGTATGGACTTCTTACTGCTGGTTTTATTTCTCCCATAATAGAATATATGTGAGCATCTGTTGATAGTAAGGCGTGTCCACATGGTGCTTCAAAGTTTATTTCGTCCAGTTTAGTCCATGTATTATTTTTGAGGTTATAAACTAGTTCATGTTTATTCCATTTAAAGTCTTCTACAGGACGTCTAAAGTAAGCATCACGATATTTTGCATGTTCTTCACCTGTAAGAGTACTAAGATTGAATACTGCGTCTTTCCAGACGTCTTTATCAAAAGCCTCCTATAACTAAACAGTTCATCTTCATTTAGTTTACACCAATCGGCTCCTAATAATGAATATTCATAGCTATCTATTATTACATCTGCTAGTTTAGCCCAAGTTTTTTCTTTAAAGACGTATTTATACCCATCACTATAAGTTTACGGCTGCACCGCCACCATAAACAATTAGTGAGTCATTGTAAACATAACTTAAAGCTTGTGAGCGTAATTCCCCAGGAAATTCCGTTTCAACTTCGAATGTTTTTGTTTCTAAATCATATGAATATAGTTCATTTTGTATTTTTTCCATTTATAGATCCAATACCGAAATAAAGTTTATTGTTATACACTTCAGCTATAGTATTTTCTACAGTTAGAGGTAATGTTCCAATAACATTGATATTTAATTTATTATCTTTTATTGTTAATTCTAATATATCAGATGAAGATTCATCTTTATTCGCAATATAATATAATTTATCTTTATAGTTAGCACTAGGGCCATAAGCTAGAGGATAATCATATTGAATTTGATCTAGTAATACATGTTCATTATCTTTTATTTCATATAAGTAGATATCTTTATGAGTTACTTTAGTACCACCATCTACTGGCAGACCACCAGGAAAGTTAGCACCACCACCAAAGACAAGTTTATTATCGATTACACCTTTTAGTAATCCAGCAGTTCCAATATTTTTTTTATAACCTTCTTGAGGAGCAACTACTCCAATTTTTATTCCATTGTAATTTATACATAATGTACCTCCCTAAATTTTATAAAACGTTTACATTATTATGGTAAATAAAATGCTACAAATTGCAGCATTCTATTATATTTAATTTCTAAAATCAGCTTCTTTATCTACTAATACATAAACACTTGGATGTTTTTTCAATACAGTACAAGGAATACTTTCATCTATAATATCACTGTCTATTAGATTTTTTTAATGGCAGCTTGTTTTTTTCTTTACCAAAAGCTAATAAAATAATGTGTTTAGCTTTCATAATATCGTTAATTCCCATAGTAACAGCTTGTTTAGGAACTAAATTTACATCATTATTGAAGAATCTTGAGTTTGCTTTGATAGTTTCTTCTTTTAAATCAATAACGTGTACACCGCTGTTAAAACGGTGTTCCTGGCTCGTTAAAACCTATGTGACCATTTCCACCAAGACCAAGTATTTGGACGTCTATAGTAGTGTTATTTAGCTCATTTTGATAGTTTTCTAATGCTTGGTCTAGATTTTCAGCACTAGCATCTGGAACATGAGTATTGTTTTTATCAATATCAATATGATCAAAGAGATTTACATCCATAAATTTATGGTAACTTTCTGGGTGATCATAGCTAATACCTACATATTCATCTAAATTATAACTTTTAATATTTTTATAACTAAAGTTTCCTTCTTTATGGTCTTTAATCATTTCTTCATAAAGATCCGTAGGTGTAGAACCAGTAGCTAAACCTAATGTAGAATTTTCATTAATTAAACTTTTTAAAATTTTGTATGCTTCTTTAGAAGCTTCTTTTTTTGTTTCGAATACTAAATATTTCATAAATAAAACTCCTTAAATTCTTAAAATTAGTCTTTTTAAAATACTTCTTTACCACGTGAAAAAGTACTTAATACTTCATAATCTGAATTTATAACTACAAAATCGGCATCATATCCAACTTTTTAATTTCCCTTTTTCTATCTCCAAAAACCAAGCATTTCTGCCGGATTTTTTGTACAAGAGTTGATCGCAGATTCTACAGGAACAAGAGCATCTTCGATAAGAACTCTTAAACCATCGATAACACGAAGAGTAGAACCAGCTAAGCGACCATCATCACGATGTGCACTACCATCTTCATATATTTCCATATTTTCACCACCAAAGATGTAAGAACCACGTCCACAACCTTTAGCACAAAGTGAATCAGTAATCATAATACCATGGTGTCTACCTTTAGCTGTAAAATAAGTGTTTAAGGCATCAGTAGTAGAGTGAATACCATCACAAATAACTTCACCATAAACATCATGAGCACGTAAGGCAAAACCAACTTGACCACCATCACGATGATGAAAACCTACCATACCGTTATAAACATGTGTTTGAGAACTTGCACCATTAGCAAATGCTAAATAACTTTCTTTATAATTACATGCAGAGTGACCAAGACTAACGCGAATACCTTGACTAACTAAGTATTTAGTTAATTTGTAATCAACATCTTTTTCACAAGCAATAGTAATTAATTTTATTAAATTATCACTAGCTTCTTGGAATTTTTTAAATTGTTCAACACTTGGAGTTTGAATACAGCTAAGAGGTTGAGCACCGCGCTTTTCTGCATCTAGATATGGCCCTTCAAAATGAATTCCTAATATTTCAGAGCCTTCATAACCTTTCACGATAAACTTTCGCAACATTAGCTACAGCTTTAAGAAGAACTTCTTCAGTTTGAGTAATAGTAGTAGGTAAGAAAGACGTAACTCCTTCACTCGGTAAATTTTTTGTCCAGTTACGTAAACCTTCTTCTGTGGCATCATTAGTATCATAACCGTAAGCACCATGTGTATGTATATCTATAAAACCAGGTAGAACACGATTACTACCAAAATCATAATCAACTTTATCGAAGTGATCATAATCATAAACAGCAACTATTTTATTATTTTCAACTTCTAAAATAAGAGGAAGAAATTGGCTACTTGACCAAACTTTTTTACTTTTAATTAACATAATAACACCCCTTCTATTGTGGAAAAATACTCTAACCTCACAAAAAAATCATTTACTATTAAAATTTAATGTGTTAAATTTTTTTTCCTTTATACTTATGGTAACACAAGAAAAAGTAGTTTTTGTAAAGTAGAAAAAGTAAATGTTTTCAAAAAGATTAAGGGAAAAAATTAATAAAAAAAGATAAAGAGAAAAAAATAAAAAAACTAACCTTATAAGATTAAGAAATAATTAATTTTTAATTTATTAAATTATTAGATTAGGGTTATCCCTATAGGTATCAAAAATATAAAAATAAGAAATTTTTAATTATTAAATCAATTATACTTATTTTATAAACAGCAAAAATATAGAAAAATATATAAATAGCTATAATATTAAGTCTAAAAATAGTATAAATTTAATAAAAATACCCTCTTGACTTTAAAAAAATAAGAGGTCTATAATAATATATGGAAATAAAGATGGTTTTTCAGTAAATTATCTTTATTTTAATTTATTTATGTGAAGGATAGAGCAATATTATGGATAAGAAAAAACTAACTTTTCTTGGTGTAATAATAACTATTGGGATTATCTTTGGTGATATAGGGACATCAGTTCTATATGTAATGAAATCATTTGTTAAAAATAGTGATGGAGCACTAAATGAAATGCTAATCCTGGGGTTTGTTAGTTTAATATTTTGGGTAATGACTTTACAAACAACAACTAAATATGTATTAATAGCACTAAGAGCAGATAACCATGGTGAAGGTGGAGTATTTTCACTTTTTGCATTAATAAAAAATAAAACGAGAAAAAGCGTAGTATTATTAGCGATGTTAGGAGGAGCTACATTACTAGCTGATGGAATAATAACACCGGCCATAACAGTAACTTCCGCGGTAGAAGGACTACATGATATTTTTCCAAAATTAGAAACTGATGATGTAATAGTAATGGTATTACTTATTTTTATTTTCATATTCTCATTTCAACGTTTTGGAACTAAAAAAATAGGATCGCTATTTGGTCCAATAATGAGCTTATGGTTTTTATCATTGTTATTTTGGGGTAGTAGACAAATACTAGCTAATCCAACTATTTTAAAAGCATTAAATCCTTATTATGCCTATAACTTATTAGTTACCCAACCAGGTATTTTTGTTTTATTAGGAGCAGTATTTTTATGTGTATCTGGAGCAGAAGACTTATATGTTGATTTAGGACATTGTGGTAGAAAAAATGTTAGAATGGCATGGACTCTGGTAAAAATATGTTTAGTAGCTAATTATTTTGGGCAAGCGGCATATTTACTATCAGATAAGTTTGACGCAGGTAAAAATCCATTCTTCGCGATAGTTCCTGATGAATTTTTAGTACTACAAATACTATTAGCTACACTTGCTGCTATAATAGCTAGTCAAAGTTTAATTACTGGATCATTTACATTAATTTCAGAGGCGATAAAATTAAACTTATTCCCTAAATTAATAATTAAATATCCTACAGAGTTAAAGGACAAGTATATGTTGCAACGGTAAATATTATACTGTTTATATGTAGTAGCTCAGTAGTATTATTCTTTAGAACAAGTAGTAATATGGAAGCGGCATATGGATTAAGTATTAGTATAACAATGTTTGTAACGACAATACTATTATCAATATATTTATTCAAAATTAAAAATAATAAAGTAGCTTCAATAATATTCTTATCATTCTTTGGAGCAGAAGAATTATTATTCCTATTTGCGAATAGTTTAAAATTCGTTAATGGTGGATATATAACTGTTATTATAGCGTTATTTATCTTTACAATAATGTTTATTTGGCATAAAGGAACAGAAATTAAAGAAAGAGAATCACAATATCTAACTGTTGATAATTATAAAAAACAATTATTACAGCTAAGTGGTGATAAGAGTATTCCTAAATATGCGACTAACTTAGTTTATTTAACAGGTGCAAAAAGAGAAGAAGATGTTGATTATGCGGTATTATATTCAATTTTAAATAAACAGCCGAAAAGAGCTAATGTTTACTTTTTTGTTCATATAAATGTTCTAGATAAACCTTATAAACGCGAATATAAAGTAACGAAATATAGCGATAAAAAAATATTCAAAATTACTTTTAATCTAGGATTTAGAGAGCACCAACGAATAAATATGTTTATGCATCAAGTAATAGCTGATTTATTAGAAAATAAAGAGTTAGACTTGCAACCGACTAAATATAATTTAAAAAGGTAAAAGTAGAAACAGTTGGGGATTTTCCGATTTGTATTAATAAATGAAGTATTGGGTAATAACAATGGTTTATCTTCATTTGATACATTTTATTATGAGTTTAAGATTAAAATTAAAAACGTATAACTGTAACTCCAGAAAAAAATGGTTTGGATTAGATACTAGTGTTACAACAAAAGAATCAGTACCACTAAATGTAGTTCAAACAAAAGTGAAAAAAATTACAAAGGGTATATTAAAAATAAAAATTTCCTATGTGAATTAAAAAAATATAGGAAATTTTTTATAAAGAATAAGAAAATAAGAAAAATCAATATAAAAATTTATGAAAAACATAATATAATATATTTTCAAACAAATTAATAAGTGACATAAAAACCAGAAATAAAAAGAAATTCTTTATTTTTATTAAGTTTATTACCATAAAAATAGATATTTTATTATTTTTATAAAAAAAGTGTTGATATTTTACTTTTTATTTGGTAAAATCATAGGTATAAAAAAATCTTTAATAAAAAAAGATTTTTTTAAAAAAATAGAGAGGGAATTATATTTATGAAGAAAAATATTTATTCTATAAGGAAATCGAAATTAGGGAGCGGTGTCGACTAAAAATAGCGGCAGTGACTTTTTAATGTTGGCAGGAGGTGTAGCAGTATCTGAGTTAAATACTAATGTATATGCTGTGAAACAACACAAAAATAAAAAAATGAAGAAAGAAAGATAGAAAGTCCTGTTGAATATAAAGGCGATGTAACAAAAAGAAGTAGGTTACAAAGAAGTTAAAAGTACAAGGAAATGATGGGAAAAATTATATTAAAAAAATAATGGGAATGAAAGTACTGTAGAAAGAGTAGAGCCTACTATAACAAAAAGTAGATTTAGGTACAAAACCAAAAGTAGAAACAAAAAAATAGAAAAAAGCAAAAAGTAGAATATAAAGTAGATGATACTAAAAACTATGGAGTAAAAAGAAGTTGTAAAAGAACCAAAAAGACGGAGAAAAAAACAACGACAACAACGTATAAAAATAGTTACAAAACCAAAAAGTAAAAATTAAGTGAAAAAAATAGAAAAATATGCTTAATTCTGATAATTATATGTATACAGATGAGAAGTTTTATTCTATAGATAACTCAAAAGAATTACCAAGTGACAAAAATAGTAATAGATAAATTATTTGTCTCTATTCCAGAAAAAACAAAAATATAGGTGAAAAACAGGAGTAAGAGAGTTAATACAGACAGGCGAATATCTAGTAGAAGAAGGTAAGTTAAAAGGTAAGTATATAACTCCAGAAATGATGGATCCAACTAATAAGGATTTAAGAGATATAAAAAGAAGGTATTATGGTGTAGACGAAGAATGGGAAAAATCCAATAGGTTATGATGCAGAAAAAGGATACATATGATTTTTTTCCAATGATAAGGTTTTTTTATAGAGTAATACTAAAAGAAAGTAGCGATAGTATAATAATGTTATCAGGTGGACATTATTTAACTAATGAAGTACTTAAAGATGAAGGTGAAGATAAAGCTGTTGAACGTTATTTCGCAAAAACATATTATTACAGAAAGTATGTATGCAGATGCAAAAAGCTAATTATCAAAAGATTACAGTTAGCAAAACAAAAAAATTAGGTGAATTAACAGAAAGTCAAAAAGAACTTGTAAAAATACAGAAATAGCATTTAATAGTATTACACAGCATTATAATAATATAAATGGTTATAGTAATAGTTTAAATATTACATATGAAGGAAATATTCCAGATAATGTTAAAAAGGAATTTGAAAAACAAATTTTAAAAATTACCTTATGAAATTAGAAAAAATTTAGTACAACTAAGAGTAACAACAAACGATTTAGCTCAGACAGAACATTTAAATAAACATAATAGTAAATCAGTAGGAATTGCAAATTATTATATGAAAAATATAGATTTGAAATATGAAGATAGAGGGTTTTAGAGCTATTCCGACAGAAAAATGGCAAAAAGTAATAGAGATAGAATTAAAACAACCGGAAGTGTTATTGAATACTTTAATGCATGAAATATCACATATAATTGATGTAACAGGTGGTTTAGGGAGTAAATATATAGGAGCAGATGGAATGAAAGGTGTAGGAACGATAGATTCAGATGGTAACTTTAGTCCTTATAAATTATCAAGTTCAAAAAGAGTTCTTAGATGTTTATAATAAATATTTTGAAAAAACGAAAAAATTATACAAGTTATTTAAGAACATCTAGAGAAGAGGCTTTTTGCTGATTCATTTGGGAAGTATATAAATAAAAAGAATATATGGAGTCCCTTATACTAGATATAAGAATATAGATGGTGTTGAATATCTATTTACAGATAAAAATGATTCTAATTATGCTACAGCAACAACACCAGTAGATAAAGCTGAGTATTACTTTTGCGAATCTTTATAATAAATTATTTGAACAACCTACAGAAGCAAAAAGTAGTAGTAGATACAATAAAAAGAAACAAATACTCAAGTACAAAAATGGTTTAACAATATTAGGGACAAAACCAACAGAAGAAAGAAAAGTAATTCGTTATGAAACTGAAGTGAAAAATGATAATACTTTAGAAAAAGGACTGAGAAAAAGTAGTTCAAGTAGGAGTCAATGGAGAAATATTAAAAATTACTTCTATGCATTAGCAAATAAAGAAACAGGAGAATTATCTTCAACAACTACTGAAAAAGTAGTAAAAAGAGATGATAAAAAGAAGTAGTGTTGTTAGGAACAAAAAGAGGTAGAGCAACCAAAAGAGGAAGTTCAAACGAAACAACCAAAAGAAGTAGAAAAATAAAAGATACTTCAAAATAAAAAAACAAGAAAAAAACAGTAAAATCAGCAAAAAATAGCTAAAATACAAAAAAACATAAACTATATGTAGGAAGTAAAAAAATTACTGAATACAGGAGAAACTTCAAATTCAGCTATGTTAATAGGGTTGGTATCACTAGCGGTAGCAGCTAGACTAAAAACAAAGTAAAAAGTAAATAGGAGAAAAAATTTAATTACACTTTAATTATAGCTTTAACTTTATGTAAAGTTGTGTCTATATAATAATAAACATAACACACATAAAGATTATATTCTAAAACAAAGTGGTTAAGGAAATAATTTTTAAAGTTAAAAATATTTTTTTCATAATATACGGCTCATCGAAAGATGGGCCTTTCTCCTTGTTAAAAGAGAAAAAAATAAATGTATAATATATATAAGAAGGTGAAAAATGAATATTAACTTTACAAGTAGTGCTGAAGAGTATTTACAAAAATAGATTAAAGAATAAGAATATAGAAGACTATAGATTTATATTAGATTATACAGATGGACAGAGTCCATATAATGATGATATGATAGGTTGTCACTGTCAAGATTATACAAAGTATAGATTGTTAATAGTTTTAAAAAAATGATAAAAAAATGTTGATGAAGAAAAAGTATGATAAGGACTTTGAAACAAATTTAGGAGAAATTAGATATCCTTCATTTTATGAAATGATGTTAGACAAAGATAACCTTATAGATTATTTGCCAAATAGCTATGGTTTATATTTGAAAAAGTGAAGCGGGAATAATAACACCGCAGGTAAAACTATTAGAAATAGAGTATTAATACTCTATTTTTATGAGTAAGTATGATATAATGAAGATGAATAAAGAATAAAGTAGGTTAGAAAAAAATGGAGAAATTAATAAAAGATATTATTAAGTATGATTTGTTTAACTGCTTTTGACATTGTATGGAGAAAAAGCAGAAAGTAGAACAAAATCAAAAAGATTCAATATATATTAGAAAAGTATGAAGATAAAAAGTGATGAAGAGAAACGAAAAAAATAAGACAAGCCGAAAAAAAGATTAGTTAATCACGTGATTAAAGATTATAAGTTGAGAAATAATGAGAAAAATAAACAAAAATTAAAGTAGTTGAGTATAAAAAAAGTTTTTAATGACTGATTCATGGAGAACAGATGCATGGAGAGGTATAATAGAATTAAATGATAAATATAGAATTGTATTTAAAGATGAAGGAATAGGCGAATATATTTATAAAAGTAAGTTACAATAAGGATGAAATAAAGAATTATTTCGTTACTTATAATGAATTTAATTATATAGATATAGAGTACTATAATAAGGCAACCCCCTAAAGTTAAACAATTTAGCTTTTTAGGGGTTTTGTTTTGTAAATACCTTTTATAAAGAAAAAGTTTCCTATTATTTTTTTGTTTTCTTCTTGCTGCTATACCAGCTAAAGTAAGAGCCCAAGACCTGCTGCAAGAGTAGAACTATCAGTTACCCCAGTATTAGGTAATGTTTTTTTAGTTACTATATGCTTAGGTGTTGGCTTATGAAGAGGTTCAGGTTCAGGTTTAGGTTCAGGTTTAGGCTCAGGTTTAGGTTCTGGCTTAGGCTCAGGAGCTGGTTCAGGTGTTGGAGTTAAAGCGGCAAGGTAGAAAACTATATTATTACCTTGACTATAACTATAAGGTACACCATCTTTAATTGAAGACACAACATCGTTAATAGGAGAAAAAGATTAATTTACCATTAGACTCAGTTAATGGAGTAGTAACATCTTGTGTTTCTATTTTATTAGACTTGTCTCCTTTAGTGTTAGTAATTTTTTCTACAGTAGCATTTTGTAATGTAAGAACTTTAGAAATAAACTCATAACCTGAAGGTAAATCAGGTAAAACTGTATCTGCTGCTTTTGTAGCATCTGTTTTAATTATTTTTAGTAGTTTTATCAGTAGCCTTATCAACATATTTAATCTCACCTAAGCTAGAGTAGTAAATCTCTTGGTTTATTTCTAAGGTTTTCTAGATCAGCCACAACTGCAGGCACTTATTTTTGAATAGTCATCTTTATTTGTAGTTGTAGTTACAATTACTCGGAAATACTAATATTAGATGTAGTTGATTCTGCAGTAGGAACGGTAGATTCCACTGCTGCATGAGTAGTATTTTTCTACTGCATAAGAGCTAGTACCGTTAAGAGCAAAGGCGAAGAAAAACACCTAGAGCAACAGAAAAATACCAAAGGTGTATTTTCTAATCGAAAAATTATTAATTTTATTATAATATTTTTTTGTTACAAACCTTAAATAAATAATAAAAAAATATGATATTATTATGATATTATATAAAAAAATACTTAAATTATAGCACGTTAAGAGAAAATTTTTTATATGAATATTTATAAAGTATTAAAAAAACTAAAACTAATAGAATGGATAAAGACATTAATTTATAATTTTCACGTAAGGTTAACCTAATAAAAAATTAATATAATTTTACAAATTAAAGAATTAAAAAATTTTTAAAAATTTTAAGTATATTTAAGTTTTAGATTTACAACTTTTAAATATATCTGGTATAATTATGGCGTGAAATTAAAAATATTATTATATAAGGAAGGTTATAATAAAATGAAAAACAAACAAATCAAGAATGGCATAAATCAAAGAGACAATAGATTTAGCATTAGAAAATTTAATGTCGGGGTTGCTAGTATAGCGGTATCTTCTGTAGCAGTAGCAGGTATAATGTTTTTAGGAAATGAAAATTTAGCTCACGCAGCAGAAGGTAATACAGAATTTAATGGAACAGGTTCAGAAAAATTCAACAGTAGTGGAGGCAACGCCAAAAACTACTTCTGGAGTGCAAGTAGAACCTAAAACTACTTCTAGAGCGGCAGTAGAGCCAAATACTGCTTCTGGAGTGCAAGCAGAACCTAAAACTACTTTTAGAGCACAAGCAGAGCCAAATACTGTTTCTGGAGTGCAAGCAGAACCTAAAATTACTTCTAGAGCGGCAGTAGAGCCAAATACTGCTTCTGGAGTGCAAGCAGAACCTAAAATTGCTTCTAGAGCGGCAGTAGAGCCAAATACTGCTTCAGAAACATCGACAACTTCAAGAGAAAAATACGGTGAGTTTTACAAGGTCATCTTGTTGGAAAATAAGAAAGAATATAATGTAGGAGATCAAATCATTTCTACATTTAGGTTAGATGTGTCTGCACCTTCAAAATTAGAAGATGGGTCTTATATTTTAGTGGATTTACCAAAAAATGAACCAATTACTAATGTACAGTTTGGATCTGCTTTAAAAGTTGAAAAAGTGAATGATACACAATATAAACTTTATACTGGAGAAATACCTAGTGGTTCGTTTGCTAGCTTTAATATAAATTATAAATTTGATAAATATAGAACAGGACGCAACTCACAAACTACAATTTCAGCACAAATATTTGATAAGAATGGTGCGGCTATTAATCCAACTACCTCTACATCTGCTAGTGTAACTAATACAAATAAGAGTGGTTATGCAAATATAAGTGTTGATAGTGAAAGTGGTGCTAGAAATTTATCTTTATTTAGTACTAATGCTCCTGGGGATTCTATCGATGAAGCTAAAAATAAAGAGTTGGTTTTAAAATTAACTACATCTAATAAAGAGAATGCAGCAGTAAATAAAATTGCTCATGAAGTAACGTTGCCTAATGGTGCAGTTTTATCTCCAACATCTATAAATGTTGGTTGGACTCAAGATGGGAATATCGCTCGTTATACAAGAGAAATAACAGATGCAAAACCTGAGTTCAATGAAGGGAACAATACTAGTGATGATACGCTTCGTATAAATATGCGTCAGGCAGGTACATTAGAAGAGTTTTTAAAAGGAAAAGAGTTTACTTTCACAGATAATGTAACTTATACTGATAAATCTGGAGAAACAAATACAAGTCAAGGTACAACTTCACTAGTAGTGAAAGCTGTGAATCCGTATAAAAATAATGGATCAGGAGATAATCCGGATGTGGCAGGAACTCAACCACCATTAGTAATTAGTAATTTTACTAATGAACAGACTCAAGAAAATAGAGTAAACATTGCAGTTCCTGGAGTTAATAAAGAAACAGATGATAAGAGAATTATTGTTTTCTGGAGAAGTGTAGATACACCAACAAAAGTTAAAGAAGTTGAATTAACAATTGATAGTGATTTTGATCAGAAGAGATCTATTGAATTCTATGGTGTTTGGAATAAGAAAGGAGCTTATGCAGCTTGGTATGCACCAGACAGTCTAGGAACTAGTAATATTTTTGAAGTATATACGGTAAATGGTACAACAGAAACAAAAACTTGGGGAAATTGCCTTTTAAGAAAGACGGGGGAACGTCTATAGATTTACCTGAAGGAACAACTAAAGTTTTATTAAGACCAAAAGGTGATATGACATTTACAAATGATACACTTAGTCAAGCGGGAATTTATTTACATCAAGATTTAAATGGTTTAGAAAAAGCTAAACAGATGGTAGCGGAAGGAAAAGAAGCGAAAAGTATTGTTACTGCAAAAGTAACTACTCATGATACAAATGTAGTAAATACAAGTGTTTCAAAAACTATTTTAGCAGATGCAAGAACGGCCTTAAAATTAGAATCACGAACTGAAAAGGTAGAAACAGTTTTAGCTGGTAATAAAACACAGGCTTTAAGTTCTGCGATAGAAGCTTATGATTATTCGCCTGCAGGATTAGGAAATCGTGTTTATAATACAATTACATCTCACAAAGCAACTACCGATAAAAAATTAGATTATCTTGGAGCAAAAAATGCTAAAATTATTGTAGAATTGCCAGATGGGTTTAGTTATGCAGGGGATAGTCCACTTGTAACTAAAGATGAAAAATTATCAAAATACTGGGAAACGTGTATTAATTATTGATCCGAAAGATTCAAATACCCGTATGAATGTAACCCCAGATTTAGAATTTAATGTGGCACAGTGGGTTCCAACAGGAAGTTATCGTTTGAAATATACATTAGTTTGGGATGAAAGTAAGTTCCTTCATGGATTGAATCCAAATGATGACTTTGATGGAGATAAGACAATTACTAATACTTCAACTTTTACTTATGAAATTCCTGTAAGTAATACGTCAGCTACACGATTACATGTTGATGTAACTGATAAAACTAACAAACGAGAAGGGTACACTACATCACTAAAAATTTAGCTCCAAAAAGCAGATGTGACATATCGTTTTACATTATCAAATAATGATAATTCAAAATTGTCAAATAATGAGGTACTTGTGACATTACCTAAAAAAAGGAGATAAGAATATTGTTGATACTGGGATTGCTCGAAACTCTCAATTTGATGTGATTGCCACAGGAGAGGCGATAGCACCCTGATGGATGGACTACATATTATTCAACATCACCAATTGTTGGTAATGCAACCGAGGTTGCTAAGGTAACAAATTTAACGGCAGATCAAATCACAGACTGGAGCAAAGTTACAGCGGTTAAGTTTGTTTCAAATCAAGGGACTACGTTGAATCCAGGATTATCAAATGAATTTTTACTACCAGCAAGAATTGATAATGATGCTCAAAAATAATCAAGTAGCAAATATTACGGCTGCAGCAAAAAATTGATACGGACACAATTTACAACGAAGTGAATACAGCTTCTGTTTCAATTAAAACAGAAGATATTAAAAAAATGGAGTTGTAAAAATCGCATATGAGGATACGCAAGGGAATACAATCAAACAAACGATAACAGCTATTGAAAAAAGAGCGTATTCAAAAAGATTATAATGTAGATTTAGAAGAATATCATCCTAAAGTATTGACAGGTGATGATGGTATAGAGTATAGATATGTGAGTGTTAAGAAATCTTCAGCTCCGGTTGAAGGACAGATTAATAGTCCAGAAATTACAGTTACATATGTCTACGATACAGTATACAAAAATGTTCCAGAAGAAAAAGAAGTAACAAGAACAATAAACTACCTAGAAAAAGGAACAAACAAAGTCCTAAAAAGATCCAGTAGTTCAAAAAAAGTAAAACTAACAAGAACAAATAAAGTAAAACAAAGTCACAGGAGGAGTGACAGAAGGTGATTGGACAGAAGGAAGTTGGGAAAAAACACCATCAGGAATGATAGAAAACTATAAAGCTCCAAGCATCGAAGTGGTAGAAGAAAAACCAGTAACATCAACAACAGGAAATGAAAAAGTAGATGTATACTATGAAGCAGATACAAAAGAAGTTCCAGAAGAAAAAGAAGTAACAAGAACAATAAACTACCTAGAAAAAGGAACAAACAAAGTCCTAAAAGATCCAGTAGTTCAAAAAAGTAAAACTAATAAGAACAAATAAAGTAAACAAAGTCACAGGAGGAGTGACAGAAGGTGATTGGACAGAAGGAAGTTGGGAAAAACACCATCAGGAATGATAGAAAACTATAAAGCTCCAAGCATCGAAGTGGTAGAAGAAAAACCAGTAACATCAACAACAGGAAATGAAAAAGTAGATGTATACTATGAAGCAGATACAAAAAGAAGTTCCAGAAGAAAAAAGAAGTAACAAGAACAATAAACTACCTAGAAAAAAGGAACAAACAAAGTCCTAAAAAGATCCAGTAGTTCAAAAAAAGTAAAACTAACAAGAACAAATAAAGTAAACAAAGTCACAGGAGGAGGACAGAAGGTGATTGGACAGAAGGAAGCTGGGAAAAACACCATCAGGAATGATAGAAAAACTATAAAGCTCCAAGTATCGAAGTGGTAGAAGAAAAACCAGTAACATCAACAACAGGAAATGAAAAAGTAGATGTATACTATGAAGCAGATACAAAAGAAGTTCCAGAAGAAAAAAAGAAGTAACAAGAACAATAAACTACCTAGAAAAAGGAACAAACAAAGTCCTAAAAAGATCCAGTAGTTCAAAAAGTAAAACTAACAAGAACAAATAAAGTAAACAAAGTCACAGGAGGAGTGACAGAAGGTGATTGGACAGAAGGAAGTTGGGAAAAAAACACCATCAGGAATGATAGAAAACTATAAAGCTCCAAGCATCGAAGTGGTAGAAGAAAAACCAGTAACATCAACAACAGGAAATGAAAAAGTAGATGTATACTATGAAGCAGATACAAAAAGAAGTTCCAGAAGAAAAAGAAGTAACAAGAACAATAAACTACCTAGAAAAAGGAACAAACAAAGTCCTAAAAGATCCAGTAGTTCAAAAAGTAAAACTAACAAGAACAAATAAAGTAAAACAAAGTCACAGGAGGAGTGACAGAAGGTGATTGGACAGAAGGAAGCTGGGAAAAAACACCATCAGGAATGATAGAAAACTATAAAGCTCCAAGTATCGAAGTGGTAGAAGAAAAACCAGTAACATCAACAACAGGAAATGAAAAAGTAGATGTATACTATGAAGCAGATACTAAACCAGAGCCAAAACCAGAAACTCCAAAAAAACCAGAAACTCCAGAAGCACCGAAAAAATCAGAGAATATAAATCCTCCTAAGAAATCAAGTGTATCAGAAAAATCAAAAGAAGTTCAGAAACAAAAAGGTAGTCTGGCAAAAACAGGTCAAACTGCAACAAATACTGGAATAATAGGTGTAGGTTTAATAATGTTAGCGATAATGGCTAAACGTCGTAAAAAAAGATAAAAATAATGTAGAGGTGTTTTATACTTTCGTATTTGAATAAAAAAATTATATTAAAGGTATAAATAAAAAAAGTAAGCATAATTTTTATATTTTTTTAGTCTCTATATCAAATAAGGGTATGAGAAGATAATATTTAAAATGCTAAGCAGCTTTGAGCTGCTTAGCATTTTTACTATACTTACTTTTTATTATCCTTGTATTTAGAAATAAATAGACTAGGCATAACTAAAAATACAAAAACTAAAAATTATCAAAGTTATTATAACTGAATAACCGTAAGAATTAACTTAAACTTATTATTGAAGCTCTCTAGCGTACCATTTAAAGTACTAGTAACACTATAACATCCTGACGTCTTAATAGTTTTAGCTATACATATAGGTAAATTAGTTCAGTTTATATCCAATAGTTCTTTTAAGCTTTTTTTATCTCTATATTTTATCGCTCTTCCTGTTTCTTGTGTTATCTTATAACCAAATATAAACAATTCAGCTAAGAATAATATATAATTTAATACATCTCATCTAGTTACGGATTTATCAAAACTACTATTGTAAAAAAATATTTTTGTAATCTACTTTAACCACATTATCAAGTACTAATCTCAAGAAATTCTTTAGTATGGTGTAACCTCTACCTTAATTTCTTTTTGATTCTATAGATATTTATTAGGCTTATTCTTATTCTTATTTTCTTATTCTTATTCTTTTTCTATTTATATTTTTAAAGAATCTGTAATCTATTAATTATTATAGAATATTTGAGAAGTATTTTTTTATTATAACTATATATGGGGAATATATTTATACAGATTGTCTTAACTTTGTTTTTTTATTTTTCCTTTAAAATGTAACTATTTAGAATATATTTTGTTTTCTTTTTACAATATCTATAAAAATCATATACTTTGGCAATTAAAAAAATAAAAAAATTAAGAAAAAAATATAAAATATAATATTCTATAAAAAAATACTAGTAATTTTTTTATAAGAATAACTGTAAAAAAATATAGAAAAACAAGAAAAAAACAACACAAATAAAAATAAAAACTAGAAAAAAATTTTTAAGTATATTTAAGTTTTAGATTTACAATTTCAAATATATTTGATATAATTATTGCGTAAAAAAATACAATAATATTAAATTTTATTATATTATACTACTAATTATAAAAAGTAAGTTGAAGAAATTTATAAGAAGAGTATAGATAATAATAGAAAAGGAAAGGTTTAATATATTATGAAAAAACATGAAAAAAATAAAAATTTCCAATAAGAAAGCTAGCTATAGGAGTAGTACCATTATCTGTAGGTTTAGCTTTAACCCAACCCGCAATTTTAAATAAAACTATTGCTATGGCATCAAATGTTAGTGCTGAAACAGGTTTACAAGGAAATATCAGCTCAGAACAAGAGTTAAATGATAAAATTAAAAGTAACGCACAAAATATGGTATTAAGTAATAATATAAATATTAAAAATACGATAAATATTTCTAGTGCTTTTAATGGGAAAATTCATGGTAATGGATATAGTTTAAAATTGGTAACACCTAACATAGATATGGTTTCTGTAAATGGAGGTAATGTCACATTTGACAGTGTTACATTAGATGGTGGTGATATTGGAAGACCGCTTGCTATCAGTAATAATGCAGATGTTACACTTACAAAATCAACTATTCAAAGAGGTAATACAGGTAATCAAAGTCAAGGTGGTGGAGTGTTTATTAGAGATTCTAAATTAAAACTAGATAATACTTCAGTTCAAGATTCAAAAGCTGTGAAAAAAGCAGGAACACCTGATGATGTTCGTCCAGATGGTGGAGGAATATATGCATATAATGCAGAACTTACATTAGAAAATAAATCTGAAGTTTTAAATAATACTTTAGTAGACGGACATGGTAATGGTGGCGGTATTCATGCGACTAAAGACTCTAAAGTAAAAATTTCTGATACCACTTTTTCTGGAAACCATGCATTTGCAGTGAAAGATGAAGCTAATGAAGGAGGAGCATTATTTGTAGATAACGGAACAAAATTAGAAGTATCTGATTCTACATTTAATGTAGCTAAATCATTTAATACAGGTGGAGCTATAGCGATGCGTCATGCAACAACAACGGTTAAAAATACTAAATTCGATATCAATAATTTAGGTGATGCATATGGTATAAGTGGAGGAGCAATAGTAAGTAGTGATAGTGATCTTAAAGTTGATTCATCAACATTTACTGCAACTGGCTCAAAATTAACATTTGCAGGAGGGTTTATAGATATAGTAGGTTCTGGGAAGTTTTCATTAACTAACTCAACGTTAACAGGAGCAGGATCTTGGTGGAACGGACCATCAATTGCTACTTTTGGAGGAGCAATTGCTTTTGAATCAAAAGGAACATCAACAGCCATTATAGAAATACTACTATAAAAGATGTAACTACAGATGAAAATGGAGGAGCAATTACACTATCTACTAGAAAAGAAGAAGAAGGTTCTGTAAATCTAACACTTCGTAATACAGATATTATTAATACAAGAACTAGATTTGCGTGGAAAGATACACGTGGTGGAGGAATCTACGTAGGTAAAGGAAATACACTAAAAGTAGAAGGAGGATCTATTAAGAATGGATTCTCAGTTAAAGGTGGAGCTATTTACAATGATGGAACTGTAGAAGTATCAGGTAGAACAGAAACATCTATTGCAAATAATACATCTTATAAATATGGTGGAGGTATCTATAATAATGGAAGTTTATTAGTGGATACAGCAAACTTTGTAAATAACTCTAAAGTTAGTGACGGTACAGCAGGTGATGAAGAAAACAGCGGAAAAGTAAAAGAGTATGCTGGGGCAAGTGTTTACGCTAAAAAAGATGTAACAATCACACCTAAAGCACAATTTGATGAAAAAGATGTAAGAGTATTAGATCAAGAATCAGCTCTAGTATTAAAAGGAGCGTTAACTAACAAAATCAATGTTTCTATCAGTGAACAAGAAGGTGGAGAGAATAAAGAAATATCAAAACGCCAAGTAGGATATTTAGTGGCAAAAGGAGATGGAACATATACACCAACAAAAGAAGATGCTAAATTATTACATTACTTCACAAGAGATACAGAAGGTGTAAGTGATTATACAGATCATAACTCATTAGCTAAATGGGATTATGTACTTAACCCAGAAAATAATACAATAGTATTAGGTCAAAGAGCAAAAGTTGTTTATGATGTGAATGCAGATAACGCTAAATTTGCAGATGGAAATAAAGTTATTGAAGAAGTAGTAACTTTATATAACCAGATTTAAATCTACAAGAAACTACTCAGATACCGACAAGAGAGGGTTATAGATTTAAAGGATGGTTTACAACAAAAGATAATCAAAGTGATAAGTTTACAATATCAAAAGAGTCATTTGGAGTAACGGGAGATCAAATAGTTTCTCCGATAGCTAAAGAAAGTATAACAGCTTATGCAGGTTGGGAAAAAGAACAAAAAGTAATTTATACGTTTGTAAGCGAAACTGTTGGTAAACAAATACCGTTAGTAGTAGAGGCATTAAAACCATTAGATAATGCAACTTACATAAAAGGAGAAATAGTAACACCAAAACAACCAACTCAAACAGAAGTGGCATTAGAAGAAGGTAAATGGGTATTTAAAGGTTATAAGCCAGTTGGATCAGTAACTGTAGAAAATACAGATATTAATTTCAAAGGTGTATGGGTCTTTGAAGAAACTAAGAAACCTGAAACACCAGAAAAACCTGAAACACCGGAAACTCCGGAGACACCAGAAAAACCTGAAACACCAGAGAAACCGGAAACTCCGGAGACACCAGAGAAACCGGAAACTCCAGAGACACCAGAAAAACCAGAGAAACCAGAAACACCGGAAAAACCAGAAACTCCAGAGACACCAGAAACACCAGAAACTCCAGAAAAACCAGAGAAACCTGAAACACCTGAAACACCGGAAACACCGGAAACACCGGAGACACCAGAAACACCAGAGAAACCAGAAACACCGGAAAAACCCGAAAAACCGGAGACACCAGAGAAACCTGAAACTCCGGAGACACCAGAGAAACCGGAAACTCCAGAGACACCAGAGAAACCAGAAACTCCAGAGAAACCAGAAACACCAGAGAAACCGGAAACTCCAGAGACACCAGAAAAACCAGAGAAACCAGAGAAACCTGAAACACCTGAAACACCGGAAAAACCAGGGATACCGAAAAAATTAGAAAATCCAAGTGTTACAGGGAAATCAGAGGTAGTTAAAGAACAAAAAGTGAAACTGGCGCAAACAGGTCAATCTACAACAAATACTGGAATAATAGGAGTAGGTTTAATGATGTTAGCTACAATGATTAAGCGACGTAAAAAAAGATAAAACAATATAGATTTGTGTTATACTTTTTAAGCTTGAAAAAAAGGCTGAAGGTAAAGATAAATCCAATAAATATAAATTTAAAGTTTTTGTCAAATTTAGAGTAATTAAACATACTAAAGAAATGCTAAACAACAAAAAAGTTGCTTAGCATTTTTTTATTAAAAAAATTTTTTTATAAACTATAAATAGTAAAAATATGTGTTTATTTGTAAATAAATGTTTGATATAACAAAACACAAGTAAAAAAACGATAATAAAATTCTTGAAAAAAACAGCTTATATATTGTAATATAGTAGGGTGTATAATGTTTTTAATTAAGTATAGAATCACAGGAAAAATTTATACAAATTAAGGATATTTATAATGTAAAATAAAAAAGTTTTTTTACAAAAAAACTAAAAATAAATTAAATAAAAGAAAGAGAGATTTATTATGGGTCGTAAATGGAATAACATTAAGGAAAAAAAAGCCGCTAAGGACGCTAACACTAGTAAGATATACGCTAAATTTGGTCGTGAAATCTATCAAGCTGCGAAAAGTGGTGAACCAGATCCTGAAAGTAATAGAAATCTAAAAGTTGTTCTTGAAAGAGCAAAAACATATCGTGTACCAAAAAATATTATAGATAGAGCTATTGAAAAAGCAAAAGGTGGTAGTGAAGAAAACTACGACGAATTACGTTATGAAGGTTTTCGGAGTTAGCGGAACAATGGTAATTATTGATACTCTAACTAATAACGTTAACCGTACAGCTGCAGAAGTACGTACAGCATTAGGTAAAAATGGAGGTAACTTAGGTGTTACTGGTTCTGTTAACTATATGTTTGATAATACTGCAGTTATCGGTGTTGAAGGAAAAAGTGCAGATGAGTTATTAGAAATCCTTATGGAAGCTGATATCGATGCTCGTGATATCGTTGAAGAAGATGAATTAGCAATTGTTTATGGTGATCCAGAACACTTCCACGAAATCCAAGAAGCATTAAAAGCTGCAGGTATTGAAGAATTTGAAGTTGCTGAAATTTCTATGATTCCTCAAAATGAAGTAACTTTAAGTGAAGAAGATAAAGCTAAATTTGAAAGAATGTTAGAAATGCTTGATGATTGTGAAGATGTTCAACAAGTATATCACAACGTAAACTTAGAAGACTAGGTAGAACTAATGGTAAAAAAAATAAAAAAGAATAATTCATATAGCTATAACGAAAGAAATATAGCTCCAAAATCAACAGCAAATGTACCTGAAGAAATTAATCAAGAAGTACCTGATTTAACAGGGGAAGATGCATCATCTGTTAAAGAGAATAATTGCTTATGTAATAGATTTAGCAATTTATTTACCAATAGCACTTTTATTCCAATATACAAGTCATAACCTTCAAAGAATAGGTGGACCTGAGAATGAAAGAAATGCTTTGTATATGATGATTTCAATAATAATTTTTTTGCGATATTATTATATGGATACTTACCAAGTAATTGGAAAGGGACAAACTATAGGTAAAAAAATCTGTAAAAATAAGAATAGTTCCTACTGATGGTAAGAAAATAGATTTTTTTCTAAATATTTAATTAGAGAATTTTTAGCAAAAAGTAGTTTTATTCTGGTTTACTATACCGTTAGTATCGTTCTATTTCTTGTATCAAAAAAATATGTAGCAAGAGAAGTAGATCTTATTTTTGTTACATGATAATTTATTAAATACAAGAGTAGTAAAAAGCACAAGAAAAAAATAAAAATTGTTATAGTTGTCTAAGTCTATATATGATTTAGATGACTATAATTTTATCTGAGAAAAAGAGGTGTAAGTATGTTAAAAAAATAGATAGACATAGTTATATTTTTAAATGAATTAAAGAAAAAAACACTTAGTTAGGGTAAATCGTTTAGCTAATGACATGAAAGTAACTGAAATGACTATTAGACGTGATTTAAAGGAACTAGAAGATTATGGTCATTTAACTAGAATTCATGGTGGAGCGAAATTAAAACCAAAAAAACTTTTTATCAAGAAGATAATTTTAATAAAAAAATATCTGTCAATGTTGATGAGAAAAAAAGAAATAGCTCGTAAAGTAGCTGGATTAATCAAAAATAACGAAACTATTTTTATCGGTGCAGGAAGTACTACTAGTTATTTAGCAGAATTTCTACAAGATAGAAATATAAATATCGTAACTAACTCTATGACAGTATTTGAACAATTTAAAGATAATCCATCATGTGATCTTATTTTTATCGGAGGAAGATACAGACCTAAAACAAAAGGTTTTGTAGGATATTTTACACAAGATGCCCTTAGTAAAATAAGTGTCAATAAAGCTTTTGTAGGGGTTAATGGTATTGATTTAGAAAAAGTAACGATATCTGATGAGGAAGAGGGGCGTTGTAACGATACAATATTAAATAACGCTACAGAAAGATATGTCCTTGCGGATCATAGTAAGTTTTCTACGCATGCTTTTTATTCATTTTATAGATTAAAAGATTTAACTGCGATTATTAGTGATGATAAGCTTGATGAAAATATAAAAGAACAATATAAAAAAAGAAGTATCTATATTATAAAGATAACTAGTCTTTGGATTTAATCCTTAGGCTAGTTTTTTTGTTAAAAAAGGCTAGGAAAATTTATTCCTAGCCTTTATTTTTAAACCTATTTGAAAATAGAAGTTTTAAAACTATCTGTTTGTTGAAGAAGTTTCTTGAAGACAGCTTCTTTTAGTTTTGTTGTATTATTTGTAGATACTGATTTACTACCATTGTTATTTGTTTTTATAGTTGCGGCATCTTTAGCTGCAGCTTCTTTGAATAAGGCAAGTAAATCATTATATGAAGAAACTGTTGTTCCGTTTATTTCAAATGTTGATAACCCATTTGAAGCTTTGTCTTTAACTTCTTTGAAGTATGCTTTTTTGAATTGTTCTAATGTTGAGAATTTACCATCAGAGATTTTGCTAATGATAAAGTCATCACCTAGAGTATTCTTACCACTGTTCTTAGCTTCTTGTTTATATTTATTAGTAGCATAACCTAGGAATCCTTTTTCATATCCATAGTAACCCCATAATCTAAATGTATTATGTTTAAATGACATTCCTCCAGGAGAACCTTCACTTGTGTTACCACCGTAGATACCTGTCATCATAGGCACGTTGACATATGCAGAAGCAAAATCATTAGGTTTATAGATACCATTTCCTGGTCCGCGGTTTGTCATAAAGTTATTATCTACTAAGTCATCAACTGAGTTAAGTTGAATTTCTTTTTCAGCATCGTTTAGAGCACGAACATTGTCAAATTGGTTTTTAGAGTCACCTCTCATTTGTTTATCGACTTTCTTGAACCATAGATTATTTAGTTCTTTATTATTTTGACTAAGAACTGCATCAGCTTCAAGGTTATCTAACATCATAAGAGTATCGTTATAACCTTTCATATAGTTATCAATAGCTTCACGTGATTTAAGATCATTTGGATTAGTATTATACCATTGGTTACCATCGTTAGGTCTTTCGAATGCCATATTTAATCCTAATGCTCCGTATTCACCTTGGTGCCCTTGTGTAGCAGGTGATTGAAGCATACCTTGAGCAAAGACTTCAACATCTGTACCTTCACGACGACCGAAATCACCGAAGTAAACAAGGCGGTCATTTAAGTGAGTAGTCTCGTGTGTGAAAGCAGAAGCTCCGTATTCACTAATCATATTAGACATTACGAATGTTACTTTAGCACGATTATCATTTGGATTATCGTAAATACTTGCATAAGCTCCAGCAACAGCGCCGTTATCACCGTAGTATTCTCCTACAGGTCCGTAGATTTCACGGATTGGAGCGTATACTTCAGTGCTGTTTTTGAATTGGCCGTAACGTTCAGGCCATCCTGGCCAACCGTGACCCCAAACATAGAATCCTTCCCAAACAGGATATACTATATCTTTAAATAATCTATTTTTAACTTTATCAAGAGACAATCTGTGCCAGAAGTCAAGGTAATTAATTTGACGTTGTGCGGCTAAATCAATCTCAGGTTTTAGTTTTTCTAGAGTAGTATTGTATTTATTAGCTGTTCCGTAAGACATAGTGTCATAAGTAGAGATTAAGAACATTTCTGTCTTATCTAGATTCAATAATGGAAGAATCATTTTTTTGTGTAATCCACGAGTTAAGTTATCGTAAGCACGGTATTTATGCTCACCAACTCCTTCGTTTTGAGAAGCTTTTTCTACTACATAGACTTTATCTTTTGTGGCATCGATGAACCAATCGTTCATATTATCAATATTAGTGAATAGTTTTCTATTGTAGTCTAGGAAACTATTTAAATCTCCAGATTTAGTATATTTAGCTAGAACTTCACCGAAAGCATCGTATGTTCTTGAACCACTGATATTATTCTCTTTAGATCCGATTTCAATTAATCTATCAAGAACATCAACATTTTTACCGTAGAAATCAGGTTTAAATAACATTAATTCTTTAATGTTAACATCATCGAATTTAACTCCGTAGTAACGATTTAAGTACGTTAAACCTAATAATAGGGCAGCTTTATTTTTCTCAACTTTATCAAGAATCATTTGTTGAGCTGCAGAAGAATTATTAAGTTGGTGATCTTCATTTTCAACTAGTTTAGTTACTAATGCATTTAAATTAGCTTTTACATAGTCGAAACTTTCTTCTAAGAATATATTTTTAATCGCATTTACTTTATTTGGTCCTGTTCTTCCAAGTTTTTGGTAAATTGGATCAGATTGAAGCTCAATAGGGCTTAAGATATCTACGATACCGTTGATTAAAGCACTGTGATCTTTTTGAACGATATTAGGTGTATATTTAATGCCTAAGTCAGTTACAGTGTATTCTTTAACATTACTTAAACCTTCATCGCTAGAAGATAAGTTGAAGTAATCTTTTGTTCCATCTGCATAATGAACGATAATTTTGTTTGCATCACTTAAGTCAGTTACAAAGTTATTGTTGTTCATAGGTGTAACTGAAAGAACCTCTTTAGTATTTAAGTTGTGGTTCTTATCTAGTTTATTAGCTTGATATACAATGTAATCTTTGTTGTAGAATGGTTGTAATTTTTCAATGTTTTTATAAGCTTGTTTATATTCAGGATTGTAATCTTGAATATTATTATATGCTGTTTCGCTAGTAGTTACATTGTTTATTGTATTCATGCAATATGGTTCACTTTCGAATTTATCGGCAGTGATATTGTAACCAGCGACACGAGTATCAGCTTCGTCTTTAGTTAAATGTTTAAGTTTATTAGGGTTCTTAGTATCTTTACCAGTACCATCTTCTTCAGAACTATAGCCAATTACTCCGAATAATTCTTTTACAAATGGTCCACCATCTTCATCGTTAACATCATTAGAACCAAATATCTCTTGTCCTTTGATTACTTTAGCGTATGTTACGTTATTTTGGACAGTTCCATATGGCCATGTTTTAGCAGAAATACCACCAACATTTCTAGTATTTTTAACATCAAGTACACCTTTGGCAACAGAGTTAGTTAATTTTGCCTTTAGTACCTGATAGCCAGCTGTTAAGCATGTATGTAACGAAAGGAACTAAAGCATACTTGCGTTGGCATTATTAGCTGTGATTGTAGCATCAACATAAGCTCTATTAACAAATCCCATATAGTTAGAACCAGCAATACCACCAACTGTTGAGTTATTACCTACAGAGTTGATTTTTCCGATAAATGCTACATTTTCAAGTTTACCATTTTCATCTATTTTATTAACTAATCCAGCAACATCATTATTACCAGTAACTGAACCAGAAACTTTAACATCTTCGATTAAACCATTATTTTTAATATTAAATCCAATTGTCGCAATTTGGTTTTGTCCCTGGTCTATCTATCTCAACATTTTCAAAGTTAATGTTTTTAATAGTACCACCGTTAATAACATTAAATAAAGGATGTTCTAAATCGTAGATACCAAAGCGTTTATCACCATCACTTAAAAGTTTACCAGTAAATTCACTAGTAATATAAGATTTTCCATTTGGAACAATGTTACGAGCACTCAAGCTTTGACCAAGTTTGAATTCACCTGAAGGATTAGCTTGAATAGCATTTACTAATTCTCCAAAGTCGTAGTAAACATTGTTTTCGCTAGGTTTAGGTTTAGCGATGTGATAAGTATATGTTTCAGCAAAATTATTATTAGCATTACGTTGTACTAAATTATCAGCTACTGCAGTTACTTTTTGTAGACTTGTTTTCCATCAACTGTAGCTTCTTCAATTTTTTGAACCGCTAGTAAATTAGTTTTGTGATCATTTGAAGTAATCTTTTAGATAGTAATTACTTAAATCTTCAGGAATTGAAGATAAGCGAGTAGCATCTGTTTCTGCGTTATTTTCATATTTTATTAAATCAGTTCGTTTAATATCTTTAATTTCAATTTTCTTAAGGTCTAGTTGGATAGGTTGATCCGCAAGAGTTTCAGTTTCTTCACCATTTCCACGGTCATAAACCATAGTAGTAGATAATGTGTACTCTTTGTAGTAGTCAAGGTTATCCAGTAGAGCATCTAGACTATCTTTAGTTAGGTCTACAGTTTTTACAACAGTATCGCCTTTTTTCAGTGTTGCTTTAATAGATTTAATTTCAGTGTTAGTAGGATTATCTAGAGTATAGTTAGCTGTAGCTGTACGCTCTAAGTCTTTTTTCTCGATATTAGTAAAAGTTAATATAGGTTTTTCACTAAGTTTTACTAAGTTCTCAATAGCTTCTGTAAGACTCTTAGTAGCCTCATCTACTTTGCTTTGAGTAGCATCGCTATCGTTAAAAGATAGTATTCGCAGATGCTAATGTATTTTCTAAATCTTTCCATGTTTGAGTAGTGTACTCTTCCTTACGTCTGCTGTTTGCAGAGTTAATAACATTTTGTAAAGCAGTTTTATCTACAGCAAGAGCTTTTATCGCATCTTCTAAAGCTTTAGCAGCTTCGTCTATTTCGCTTTGTTTTGGAAGCGGAGATGTTTGGTCGTTAACTTCTTTAGCTTTTAACTCTGCTTTTTGGAAGTTACCCCAAGACTCTTTGCTGTAATCAGCTTCTTTTTAGTTCCAGCAATATTTAATTGGTTTTTCAGTTCAGTTTTGTCTACTGTTAGATTATCTATTGCTTTTTTCAGTTTTTCAGCAGCTTCATCAATTTGTTGTTGTGTAGCTTTTGGATTGTTTTTAACATCTTCTGCAGCTTTTTTAGCTTTTTCTAATTCGCTCCAACTATCATTGCTGTGGTCTGTATCTTTTTTAGAACTTGCATCAGTTAATTGTTTCTCAAGTTCAGATTTATCAGTGTTTAGACCTTCAATAGCTGCTTGAAGTTTATTATTAATATGATCAATTTCACTTTGTTTAGCATTACTGTTAGATTTGATTAACTCAGCTTCAGCTAAAACTTTTTGTAAGTTTTCCCAACTAGATGAGCTATAGTCTTCTTTTGTTTTTGCTTTAGAGTTTGTGATAGATTTTTCTAAATCAGATTTATCAACATTTAAAGCGTCGATAGCAGCTTTTAGTTTAGCGACCTGATCATCGACATCACTTTGTTTAGTAGATTCAGAGTCGTAAATACCTTTAGCTGCATCTAAAATAGGCTGTAAAGCTTCATAACTAGTAGTAGAATAATCACCAGTCGCAATAGCTTTAGCTTTATCTATTTGAGCTTTTAAAGCAGCTTTATCAATTTTTTCTTCTTGTTTTTCCTCTGGTTTAGGTGTAGGTTGTGGAACAACTTCTTCCTTAGTACCAACAGCTATTATTTTATTAACAGGTTGTTTAGTAATTGAACTTCCCAACAACTTTGCTAGTTGTAACTCCATTTGTTGTAGTAAATTCTGTTGTTACAGTACGTTCACCATTAACACCTTCTTGAATAACTTTAGTTTGCCCTTTAGGTAGGTTTGCATCATTTTGAGTTATTGTCTCGAAAGGAACGACTTCAGTAGAACTCTTAGTAGTGACTACAGGTTTAGTACTAGTATCCGGAGTCGGAGTCGGAGCCGGAGTTGGAGTCGGAGCCGGTGTTGGAGTCGGTGTTGGAGTTGGTGTTGGACTCGGAGTTGGTGTTGGACTCGGAGTTGGTGTTGGAGTTGGTGTTGGACTCGGAGTTGGACTCGGAGTTGGAGTCGGAGTCGGAGCCGGAGTTGGAGTTGGCGTTGGACTCGGAGTCGGAGTCGGACTCGGTGTTGGACTCGGAGTTGGTGTTGGAGTTGGACTCGGAGTTGGTGCTGGAGTCGGTGTTGGTTTTGGACTCGGAGTCGGAGTTGGAGTTGGCGTTGGTTTTGGACTTGGCGTTGGAGTCGGTTTTGGACTTGGCGTTGGAGCCGGAGTTGGAGTTGGTTGTGGAACAACTACTTCCTTAGTACCAATAACGACTATTCTATTAGTAGGTTGCTTAGTAATAGAACTACTAATAACTTTGCTAGATTTCGAACCATTAACCTCAGAAACTTCAGTTAAAATAGTACGTTCACCATTAACACCTTCTTGAATAACTTTAGTTTGCCCTTTAGTAAGACTCGCATCGTATTGAGTCACAGTCTCAAAAGCAACAGCTTCTGTAGTAACTTTTAATTCCGGTTTATTTTCAACTAATATTTTATCTCCAGTATCTGGTGTTGTTTTATATTGGAACGGAGTTGTTGGTTTATCTCCTATTGTTTTCACATCATCTTTATTAGATGAGTTAGGTAAAGAGTTTAAATCTTTAAGCGTGAAGTAACCAACATAACAGTATCCATCAATATCGATAACACCATTAGCTAATTCGCTAGAATTATTAATAACTTTTTGATTGTTATATTGAACAAGTTGTTTATTCTCAAAAGCAAATGATTCATAAGGTAGAACTATACTTTGACCCATTGCTCCGATTAATACAACGCTTAGCACTTTATTTCTATGTTTTTTAGAAAGTAAAAGAACTACAAGAACAGCAGAACCTAGACCTAATCCAGCTAGAGGAAGTGAACTTTGACCAGTGTTAGGTAATGTTTTTACCTCTGTTGAATTTTTATCTTCTTTGTGCGTACAGTTAGCTTCTTTTTTATAAACCATATAATAAGTTTCGCCCTCGTTTATGTCATTAGGGACGCTTTTCTTAATTAAGTTTTTTTCCGCCTCTGTTAATTCATTTTCCGCTAAGTAAGTGAACTTAACATTAGTGCTTTTTGTTTCAACAGCATGAACATCAGTTGGTACAAAACTACCAAAAATTAAGGCACCAATAATAACAGGCGCCGCACCAAAAGAAAGCTTTCTAATAGAAAACTTTAAAACTTTATTGTTAATATTATTTTTCTTCATAAATACCTTTTTCTCCTGTATTGTGTTTAATTGCCTTTATATTCTACCAAAAAAAGAGCGTTTTTAATGCAAAGAAAGTAACATAAATTTTAAGACAAAAATATTAAAAATATAAGAAGCGATAATTAACCTGTAAATTATATAGAAAAAAATTATAAAAACAAACAATGGTTACTGTAATATAATTTAGAAATTATGGAAAACAATAATCTTAAAGTAGCCAAAGGTTACGGAATGAATAAAAAAATAAAGTGGTTTAATAATATATAAACTTCTGAAACATTAAAATAAAAGCAAGTGTATTTTTCGGGGTGCAAAAAAATATAATTATAGTTATGTCAGTTAATCTGACATAATATTAAAATAGTTGCCAGCATAATGTGAAAAATGGTATAATATATGAAAGGGTTGTAATAGAACAGAGAGTTATAAAAATTAAATAAAATTCATATTTATATGAATCAAGGAAGGATGATTTTTATGTCTAGGGACAACAATGATAGGCGGGAAGATAAAGGAATAGTTAAAAAGGCGATTAGTACGGAAACTTTTGTTTTCTTAGGGATTTTCTTTTTAATATTCGGATTAATGGCTCATAAAATGGGAACACCATTAATGTTTAAAACCATGATGGCGACAGCCCATGATTTATTACTAAATACAGTGTTCTTTATAATGGCTATGGCTGTTATAGCAGGGGCAATAAGTGCACTTTTATCGGAATTTGGAGCAATAGCTTTAATTAATAAAATTTTCGCACCTCTAATGAAGCCACTTTGGGGTATGCCAGGGGCAAGTGTTACAGGGGCGATTGCAACATATTTATCAGACAACCCTGCTATTATTCCATTTGCTAAAGATAAACGATTTATTTCGTTTTTCAAAAAATACCAAGTGCCAGCGTTATGTAACTTAGGTACAGCATTTGGTATGGGTCTTATCGTAACAATGTTTATGATGGGGCAAGGTGAAGGATATATCAAAGCGGCAGTTATAGGTAATATAGGGGCAATTATTGGTAGTATTGTCAGTGTACGCTTAATGCTTAAACAAACGTTAAAATACTATGGCGATGAGGCAAATGATCCAGTTGTTGAAATAACAAATGATGATGATTCACCGGAAAAAGTAAGAATAATAAGAGATGGAAATACATTCCAACGAGTTTTAGACACTTTACTAGAAGGTGGTAAAACAGGGGTTGAAATGGGTATAGCTATCATTCCAGGGGTACTTATAGTATGTACTTTTGTAATGATGTTAACATTCAAAATGCCAGTAGATGGTTATACTGGTGCAGCTTATGAAGGTGTTGGATTCTTACCATGGTTGGGAGAAAAATTAACATTTATTCTTGAACCATTATTCGGATTCAAATCAGCAGAAGCTATAGCTTTCCCAATAACAGCATTAGGAGCGGTTGGTGGAGCTATTTCATTAGTGCCAGAGTTCCTGAAAAGTGGACTTATAGGAGCTAATGATATTGCAGTATTTACAGCGATGGGTATGTGTTGGAGTGGATACTTAAGTACACATATCGGTATGATGGATGCTTTAGGAGTAAGGAAGTTATCTTCAAAAGCTATAATTTCACATACAATCGGTGGTATAGTAGCCGGTATAGTAGCTCACTACTTATTCTTATTATTAGGATAGAAAAAACAGATTAATAAAAATACCAAGTATATAGTTTACTTGGTATTTTTTTGTTATATAAAATGTATAAATTCTAGTTAGAAAAGTAAAGAACAAGATTTTGATAAATATTATAAGGTATAGTATAATTAATCCAAAGAAAAGTGGAAAAATTCAGGTTTTTAAAGGGAAGGAAGCTAGATAAATATAATCTGTAAAAAAATAAGAGGTAAGAAAATGGAAAATTATAACAATGATAAAAATACATATATCACACGTATGAACAAAAACAGCTTTTATCTAAATTTGATGTATTAAAAACCTTATTTAAAGAAAAAAACTAAAAATTCTTGATTATGGTTCAGGGAATTTCACCTGAGTTTATTAAGAGTGTTCAACAAACAGGTGCAAAAATACTATGCTTATGATATTTCGCCAACAGTACAAAATGAATTAGCTAATTTAAATATAGATGTTATTACAGATGAAAATTTAGCAAAAAAAGCAAAGAAAAATATGACATTATTTTTTTATGTCGAGTGTCTTCCATGAAATAATAAGTTATATGTCTCGTCCTGAGAGAACTAAAGTATTAAAACAAATATATAGAAACTTAAAAAAAGATGGGAAACTTATTATAAGAGATTGGGCTAATAACAATTCTGATAAACTATATACAATAAATACGAAAAAGTGAAAAAAAGCTAGCAAAAGAAGTTGATAGATGGGTAAAAGAAAACTTAAAGAAAATTCAATTATACAAAATGGTCGAAAAGATTAATAATAAAGAATACAAAACTACAGAAAAAGAAGCATATGAAGTTATGTTTCATGTAGTTTGGGGTTTACAATCACTTGAAAGAGAAAGCAAAGAAGAATATAATATTCAAGATTATTTAGAAAAAGTGGTTACTTAAGCCATTAAACTTCAAAGTATCTAGCGTAATAGAAGAGAAGGATGAGAGTTATTTACAGTATTTACAAAAGTATTTTTAAATTAGAAGAAGTGCCTTTTTAATACAAAAATGTATATTAGTGTTAGAAAAAAAGAAGAGTTATAATAGTTAATGTTAAAAAAAGGACGTGATAATTTTCACGTCCTTTTTCTTTAAGAATCAAATATAATTTTTTTCAGTACCTTGAATCAAAAATAATGTAAGTAGTATAATAAAAAAACAGAAATGTCTTAATAAACTTTTTAGTATAGAATAAAGGGGAAAAAAATAAGTGGATAGATTTAAGAGTTTTTAATTTTTTTATTATACATTGCTGATAACTGCAGTAGTATCAGTCGGAGCTAAGTATTTAGCTACATTACCTGCATTAAAATTATTTGGGCACTTAGTTATAGCCTTAGTAATAGGAATGGTATTGCAGTTGTCAAAATCTTTAAAAGCTCAAACTAAAGGAGACATACCTTTTATAAGTAATAAATTTTTACGTCTTGGAATTATTTTATTAGGGTTTAAACTAGCATTAGATAAATTGCTTACTGAAGGTAAGAAAACATTACTTTTAGCCTTCTTTGTAGTTTTATTTATGATAGTACTTACTTATACGATGTGTCGTATTTTTCAAAGTTGATCATGAGCTTGCTTTATTATCATCATGTGGTTGTGGTATTTGTGGAGCTGCTGCGGTAATGGGTGTAAGTGGACAACTAAGAGCTAAAACAGATAATAGTGTCCTAGCTGTTGCGGTAGTAGCTATATTAGGAACGGTGTTTACATTAATAGAAGTTACATTAAAACCATATTTAGGATTAGAAGCCTATAACTATGGAATCTTTACAGGAAGTAGCTTGCACGAAATAGCTCATGCAGTTGCTGCAGGTGGTGCAGGAGGTCAAGTAGCTCTTGATACTGCGATACTTACTAAATTATCACGTGTACTTATGCTTATTGTAGTTGCAATAGTTTTATTCGTAATTAATCGCCGTAGTAATGATGAAGCTCAAGGTAAGATGCCAATGCCATACTTTATTATTGGTTTTATCTTTATGAGTATTTTAGGTAGTTACGTTAGCTTTTTAAAACCGTTAGCACCATATTTTGTTGATGCAGCTTATATCTTTTTAGGTATGGCTATGACAGCTTTAGGAATGAGTGTTAACTTTAAAGTTATAAAAGAACGAGGTATGCGAGTTTTTGTAGCTTGTTTCTTATCATCAACTATCTTAATGATAGTATGTTACTTAATAGCTAAATTTATATTTTAATACACTTTTTTAGAGTAATTCATATTAATTAAGAATTACTCTCTTTTATTTAATAAATTCTCTGGTATTTTAGGATACTATTTTTAAAAACAAGAAAAACTTGATATAATATAAAGACATAGGAAAAAAGCAATAAAAATTAAAAGGCGTAAAGGAGAATAATTATGACAATAACAAAATTATTAGGGATAAAATATCCAGTATTTCAAGGTGCTATGGCACAAATTGCAAGACATGAACTAGCGTCAGCTGTATCAAATGCTGGAGGTTTAGGAATAATCGCATCTGGTGGAATGAGTCCAGAACAAATTAGAGAAGAAATTGTTAATTGTAAAAAACATACTGATAAACCATTTGCGGTTAATTTAATGTTAATGATGCATAATATAGATGAGATTATCGATGTAGTTATTGAAGAAGGTGTAGGAATTGTAACAACAGGAGCAGGGACTCCAAGAAAATACATGCCAAAACTAAAAGAAGCAGGAATAAAAGTTATTCCGGTTATCCCATCTGTAAAAGCAGCTAAAAAAATGGAAGAACTTGGTTGTGATGCTGTTGTTGTAGAAGGTATGGAAGCGGGAGGACATGTAGGTGAAAGTACTACTATGGCTCTTTTACCACAAGTAACTAGTGCTGTAAATATTCCTGTTATTGCTGCTGGTGGTATTGCGGATGGAAGAGGAGTAGCTGCTGCATATTGCTTAGGTGCAAGTGGAGTGCAAATGGGAACAGTATTCTTAGCTACTGAAGAATGTCCAGTCTCAGAAAATTATAAAAATGCTATTATAGAAGCGGTAGATACTTCAACAACATTAACTGGTACAAAATTCGGAGCGCCAGTAAGAGGAATTAAAAACGAATTAACTAAGAGATATCATGAATTAGAGGAAAAATCATCAACTCTAATGGAATTAGAAGAATTAACATTAGGTTCATTAAGAAAAGCAGCTTATGAAGGTGATGTGGAAAATGGATCTATAATGTCAGGGCAAATCGCTGGTTTAGTAAATGAAATAAGACCAGTTAAAGATGTAATAGAAGGTATATTTGAAGAAGCTCAAAAAGTTTCTAGAAGAAACAAAAAAATAGAATTTTTAGTTAAATGAATTAAAAAAATGGAATATAGAGTGATTTGTATAAAGTCACTCTATAATTATTTTAAGGTATTTTTACGAAAATAAATAAAGGAGAATAGTATTGTGCAGAATAATGAAAATAAAAGCAATGAACTTGAGAACCAGATAGAAAATTGCTTCTCAGTTCGAAAAAGAAAGCAACGATGGACAGTCTAACAAAAAAATAAAATCAAAATATTTAAATGAGAAGACAGTAACTATTGTGCTAACTTTAGCGGTTGTTTTGATAGCGGTAGTATTTCTCTTTATACGTTCGAATAATACTGTAGGAGCAAAAACATCTCAGGAAGCAGCTCAAGGGTTTGTAGAAGCGGTAAATTCAGATGATTATGAAAAAGCTAGTAATTATGTTTATTATGAAAATGATGATATAAGAAAAGATGTAAAAAAGGAATTAAAAGATAAAGATAAAATACAAACTAGCTTTACACAGACATATGTATAAGACATATAAAGACTATAAGATAGTTAGTGTAGATGAATTAGGTCGATGAAGCAAGGGTGACGTTAAAACATGAGAGTGAACCTGGGAAAATAGTCTATAGTGATTTTAAGATGAAAAAGGTAGACGATAGGTGGTATTGCGACATAATGTAATTTTATGTGTAAATACTAAAGGAGAGAAGTATACATGGAAAAATCAAGATAATAATATTAATAATGACAATAATATAAATAATGACTCACAGTTAAGTGAAGATAATAATAAACAACAGGATAAAAAGTCTAAATGGGTAAATAAAAAAAATATAACAATCATTTTAACATTGTTGGTTGTTATAATAGCGGGAATATTTTTCTTTATTCGTTCATCTAATGCTTATGGGGCAAAAACACCTCAAGAAGCAGTTCAAGGATTTCTAGAAGCGGTAAATACAGATAATTATGAGAAGGCTAGTGACTATGTTTACTTTGAAAAATAATGATGCAAGAAAAAAAGTAAAAAAGGGATTAAAAGATAAAGAAGATAAACAAGGAGTTATTTATAGTTATCACTATAAAATCTACAAAAAATTAAAAATACTTTCTATCGATGAAAGAGGAGATGAAGCTCGGGTAACACTAGAATATGAGGATGGAGACAGAGAAAAGGTACTTATTAGAGGTATTTTAATGAAAAAAAGTAGATAACAGATGGTACTGCTACATAGTGTAATTTTTATGTAAAAATACCGAAGGAGAAAAATATTTATGGGAAAATCAAGATAACAGTATCCAAAGAGAAGATAATATAAGTAATGATTCACAATTAAGTGAAGGAAGCAATAATCAACAACACAATAAAAAAAGCCAAAATGGTTAAATAAAAAAATATAACAATCATTTTAACATTGTTGGTTGTTATAATAGCGGGAATATTTTTTTCTTTATTCGTTCATCTAATGCTTACGGGGAAAAAAACACCTGAAGAAGTATCTCAAAAAAATTTTTTTAGATGCAATAAATAAAGAAGATTATTTAAAAAGCTAGTGATTATGTTTACTATGCTTGTAGTGAAAAAGAGGGAAGAAGTTAGAAAAGAATTACAAGAAGAAGTAAACAAAGAAGATAAAAGCAAAATGCATATAAGCAAGGCCATATATAGAAATATGTATCTTTTTTTCTAAAGATTTAGAAATAGATAGAATAGTAGAAGAAAATGGAAAAGAACCTTATGCTTTGTTGAAAGAAAAACCAGATTCTAATAGGAATAGACAATCAAAAAGGTTATTGTTGAAAAAAGTAAAAAATAGATGGTATATTGACCCTAAAAATATTCATAGAAAGTTAATAATATACTTGATAATGTATAAATAATAAAAGTGAAAAATAAGCAATAGTTACTAATGATAAAAAAATTAGTAATTGTTGCTATTTTTTTATTTAATGGCAATATGTATTTTTTTATAGTTTATGACAAAGATTGACAAGTCTATAATAACAATATTATAATATTTAATGACTGTAATAAATAAAAAAAGTAGAGGATTGTGAATATATGGCGGAATTTATAGTTGGACCAAATAATTCATCTTTTTTTAAAAAGAGAAAACACTGGACCTTATTAGAAGCGATAGAAGAGGCTAAAGATGGGGATACTATAATGATATCAAGTGGATATTGTTATGAAAGTGACAAAAATATAGTAATTACAAAAAGTATTAAAATTGTAGGGGATTTTGATTTTGAATCAAAAGACAAGTCGAAATTTATACCAGAAATAAGAACAGGGGTATTTGTGAGAAAAGGAGCGGAAGTTACTTTAGAAAAATGTGGCTATTAGGCTAAATAGAGAAAAAAGTAACGCACTTAACGTAAAAGATTTGGCGGCTATTGTTGGAGAAGGTTTAATAATAGAGAACGCTGTTAAAACGGGTGAAAATTATCCAATCATATATGCAGATGATAATGCAAGTATAAAACTATCTAAATCAGTAGTGCGCCCCTCTTCTCTAGAAGTACATAAAGTTTATGCAAAAGATGCAAAGTTAGAAATAAATGCTTCAGTAATTTATGCAAGTATAACTATGTACAATACAAAATTTAAAATAGATAATACTACAGTAGATTATAATGCTTCTAATACTTTATCTATAAAAGAAAAATCAAAAGGTAGTATGTACAATAACCTTATAAAAGGTGGGGATGTTAAAAGATAATATCCCGTGTGTATTTATTAAAGAATCGGAAGTATCAATAAACTCATCGACGATTTTTCAACCAAACTACAGTAGTGCGCTATGTGTAATTAATTCAACAGTAAATCTTTACGAAATATAGCAACTAGTTCAGCTAAAATTGTATGATAGAGCAGTAGTGAGGGTTGATGAACACTCTATTTTTGAAGAAAGTATCTTTGTTGAAGAAAATTCACGATTTACAGGGGATGTAATATCGATTTTCGGTCGAATGAATGGAAAGATAAATTTATATATTGCTCAAAACAGTGAAGTTAAGTTTAATCTTATAAATATGGGAAGATTATCAGTACCTCCTATAAAAGGTAGAGAGGGATTCATCATTTGATGTAGCAAGCTAAGACAAATACAATATAAAGAAGAATCAGGAAGTTTCGAAATTGATGAAAGAAAACAACCTGTAGTTGTTGCTGAATCATTAGAAATAGAATATTTTGGAGAAAAAACTGCTTTTGAAAAATTAGATGAGATGATTGGTTTAACTAAGGTAAAATCTGAAGTTCGAGAGTTTATTGCGTTAGCTCAGATGAATAAACTTAGAAGAGAAAAAGGATTAGAGGATGCGCCTTTAACACTTCATTCACTATTTTTAGGAAATCCTGGAACAGGGAAAACAACCGTAGCAAGATTAATAGGAAAAATATTATATCAAAAAGGTCTTATTAAATCTGATAATTTTGTTGAGACTTCACGTTCAGATCTTGTTGGAAAATACATAGGGCATACAGCTAAACAAACTAGAGAGGTACTAGAATCAGCGTTAGGTGGAGTGTTATTTATAGATGAGGCTTATACGCTTGCGACAGGTGGAGAAAATGACTTCGGTAGAGAGGCAATTAATGAAATATTGAAATTTATGGAAGATAATCGTGAAGATATAGTAATCATCTTCGCAGGTTATACGAAAAGTATGATGGACTTCTTAGAAACGAACGAAGGTTTGAGAAGTAGAATACCAAATCATTTTCAATTTTGAAGATTATACAGTAGATCAATTGTACAAAATTGGTTTATTAGAATTGCAAAACCAAGGTTATAAACTTAACCATGAAAAATATGCAGAATTTGTAAAGCATAACTATAATATAAGCAATGATAATAGTAATGGTAGATGGATAAGAAATCAAAAATGAAAAAGTTAAGAAAAAAACTAGCATTACGCTTTATTGGATGATATAAATGCAGATATAACTACAATAACTGATGAAGATATGGAAAGTGCAAAACTTTAATAAAAATAGTATAAAAAAACATTAAAAAAATAGTTAGTAGATATGTTTTTTCAAAAAGAGAGTTGTCAAAAACCTCTCTATTTATAAAAATCTATAAAAAAATAATACAAGAAATTTTTGACAAGTTATTCAAATTTAAGTATAATATTTAAGATAAGTTTTAACTATATTTTAAGTATAGAGTAATTTATAAGGAGAAATCAGTTGCATGGAGAAAAATAATAATTCTAAAGATATACATTTAGAAACAGATAACCAGGATAATAACCAACAATACGGTAATTATAATCAACCAAATGGACAATATAATAACCAACAGTACGATAATTATAATCAACCAAATGGTCAATACAATAACCAACAATACGGTAACTATAATCAACCAAATGGTCAATACAATAACCAACAATACGGTAACTATAACCAACCAAATGGACAATATAATAACCAACAATATGGGAATTATAATCAACCAAATGGACAATACAACAACCAACAATATGGAAATTATAATCAACCGAACGGTCAATACAATAACCAACAATATGGAAATTACAATCAACCGAACGGTCAATACAATAACCAACAATATGGAAATTATAATCAACCGAATGGTCAATATAATAACCAACAATACGGAAATTATAATCAACAAGATGTACAATTTGGCAATCAACAAAAATCAAAAATAATGTTCCATATAATACTACAACAAACAATATCTCATCAAATAAAAACAATAAAAAACTTATAATAATAAGTTCTATTGCAGCGGCATTATTAATAGTAGTCGCAGCAATATTTATGTTTTTTAATAATCAAGAAGGAGCAAGTAGTCCTGAAGGGGCGGTTCAAGGATTTATAGATGCGTTTAAAAAAAGATGATTATGTAAAAAGCAAATAATTATATTTATTATTCAAGTAAAGAAGAGAAAAAAGAAAAAAAGATGAGAAAAATAGAAAAAAATTATTAAAAAGAAGATAAAACTAATATATTGAAGTTATCTGTTGTTGATAGAGTAAAAAAATACTAAAATTGTTGAAGTGAAAGAAAAAAAGTGATACGGAAGCGAGAGTAAGAGTATCAATAGATAATAGCAGTACAGTAAGTGTAACTGTGAAAAAAATTGATGGTAGATGGTATTTAAATGATGCATTTCCATTTTAATTATATAAAGATTTAAAATATTAAATAAAAAGAGTAAATCTGAAGCTGATAATTTAATGCTTCAGATTTTTTAAAAAAATTTTCAAAAAGATAAAATTTTTAGAATATCAGAGTCTCTATTTTTTTAATAGTTTATCAAATATTTTAAAAAAACAGAATAATTTTTTTAATTATTAGTAAAGGTGAATAAATGAAAATTAGCATTTGGACATAAAAAAAGTATGCTTAATAATAAGGAAATTGAGAAATAGTATATATACTAAAAAAATGTAACAAAGTTTATAAATTAAGTTGACTAAAAAGTCCAGAATAATATATTATAAATTTATGTATTTTTTTTACAATTAAAAAGGAGGTTTTTATGATTAATCAAAGAGAAAAGCAAGTTACTTATGGTTCTGCTTTTAGTGATTATTTTAGAGGTTTTGTAGATTTTACAGGATACTCAACAAGAGCTGGTCACTGGTTTCCATTCGGAACTATTTATGGAGCAGTAATATTAATATTTATTATCTTTTTTGGTAGTGTACTTAGTTCGATAATAGGAATAGGAAATAGAGCATCTAGCAGCTATTATTATACAACTAGATCAGCGGGATATGATTTATTGAGTACAGCATCAAATGCACTTATTTTCCTAGTTATTTTCTACATTATTTTATTTATTTTGGCAATTCCTACAACAGCAAGCTTTGCTAGAAGATTACGCGATGTAGGGTTTGCTGCATGGGGAATAGTATTAGCGATAGTTATATTCTATTTATTAAATATCTTTTCGATTTATATTGTAACGCCATTATATGATATTTGTTTTATTTTTGTTTTAATGTCATTACCATCAAATTGTCTAGAAACAGATAAAAATGATGATTTTTCTAAATTTTTATTTAGACAAACGAGAAGAGCTCAACAATACTATGGTCAATTTAATAATAATGGACAAACGTTCTATCAAGGTCAAAATGGTGGTCAATTTAATCAATATGGCCAACAAAATTACCAAAATGGACAACAACAGTTTAACCAAAATCAACAAGGTTATAATGGATATCAAAACCAACAAAATCCAAATTTCCAAGGAAATAATGGATACCAAAGTTATAATAATCAAAATCAAGGATATCCTCAATTTGATCAATATGGAAATCCAATTAATCCGAATTTCCAAGGTCAACAAAATCACGGTGTAAATCCAAATGGACCAAGACCACAACATCCAAATCACCAAGGGTCAACCAAAATCATGGCGTAAATCCAAAACTCAAGGTCACAAATCCAAATGGACCAAGACCACAACAACCAAATCACCAAGGTCAACCAAATCATGGCGTAAATCCAAATCAAGGTCACAATCCAAATGGACCAAGACCACAACAACCAAATCACCCAGGACAACAAAATCAGGGTGTAAATCCAAACCAAGGTCAAAATCCAAATGGACCAAGACCACAACAACCAACTAGCCAAGGGCCAGTTAATCAAGGTGTAAATCCAAATCACCAAGAGCCAAGCCCTGTAAAAGAAGCTCCTAAACCACAAGAAACTGTAGAAAAACAAGAAGTTCCAACTTCAGTAGTTAAAGAAACAGTTGAAGAAAATAAAGAAGTAAATGAAACGTCAAGTGTTCAAGGTGGAGCTAAGAGTAAAAGACTTCAAAAGTTAAATAAACCAGAAGAAGAACAAACTACTCTAAAAAGAAGAAATAAATAATTAACTAGAAAGATAGAATCTTAGGGTTCTATCTTTTTTTGTCTACAAAAATTCGAATAATACTATATTGTTCATAAAAAAACAAAAATCATATTAAAAAAATTAATTTATCTAGGATATCATTTAAATATAGTATTAATCTAGTATATAATAGAGGTGAGAGATAATCGAAAGGATCAATTATTATGACAAAAAAATAGCTATTTCTTTTTCTAATTCATATACAGGAAAAGTGCTAAATGGAATAGATAGGTTGCAGGTCAAAAGAACAGACTATTTGGAAAAATTAGGTATTGTTCATACTATAGTTAGTACACTAAAGAAAAAAATATTGGTAAGGATAATCATATATTGAACTATCTATTTTCAAGTGATTATAATATAACGAATAAAAAGTAATAAAGAACTGCATATAAGTAATACAGAAAATGAGATAAAAATCGATTTAAATAATGAAGAATATACTTTTAATGGAGTAAAATTCTCGTCATATTATAGTCTGATAACTCATTTATTAACAGTGTTTATACCTGAAGATGCATTATGTTTTTTTGATTGGTTTGGAGAACCTATAAATTATCTGTTTGAAGGTGTGAAACATGCTCGCACAATAGGTGTAGTTCATTCAAACCATATTTGTAGTTATGTGCCATCGGTAACTAACAATCATCAACTTTGGCATAGAGAGTTTGATTACTACATAACTACTAATGATATTCAAACGGAAGATCTTAAGAAGAGGTTCCCTAAAAAATCCAATAGAATCTTAACTGTAGTCCCTTATGATGCTTTTTATTTAGAAGAACCGGTGTCGCCTGAAGATAAAGTGTCGCATAATACTAATACGTTACAACTAGTTACAGCTAGCTATCTAGAGGATAACAAGTGTATTGACTATCTGATTCAAATAATGCGTTTAGTTGTAAATAAAAACCCTAATGTTTATTTGAATATTTATGGACAAGGTACGCAATTAGAGTATTTACAAAATTTAGCTAATAGTCTAGGGGTTAGCAATAATGTTTATTTTCATGGACATTATGAGGATGCGACTATCTTAAAAAAATATGACGTCTATGTAAGTACTTCTCCAAATGAAGCTTTTGCGACAGTTTTATTAGAAGCGATGTCACTTGGGTTACCGGTTATTGGTTTAGATGTATTATTTGCGAATAAAAACTATATTAAAAATGGTTATAACGGCTATCTTATACCTTATTCTGTAGTGAATATTGAGTCGAAAGCAGATATCTACTTTGAACAAATAGCTATGTATACTGAATTTTCTAATAAACTACTAACATTAACAAAAGATGAAATAAGTAACTTAGGTGAAAACGCGAAAAAGTTTGTTGAAAAGTTTTATGGAGAAGGTAGTGCTGTTCAAGATTATAGAAAATTATTAGAAGATGTAGAAAAAATAGAAGAGGAACCTTACATACCGATTAAGAGGGGGGATTTATGTGCGGGTCTTCATGTAAATCATGTTAAAGTTCCTAGGGAATGGTCATATGTTATGCAGTCGTATAATAATTCATATATTTGTGATCTAGATGTTAATATAATAGCGGTGACTGAATTTAATGAAGGAGAGTTTCCTATAATAAAAGCAATCAAGTGGAAAGAATAATGTTTTATATAAAAGAATACGTTTTACAAAATTTATTTAAAAAAGTTTAAGATTTAAATATGAAAATAGTGTAAATCGTTTTATTAAAGGGATTTGCTATTGATAAGTTATTATATATCGTGCTATAACAGAGACGAATAATATTCAGAGGTAATATTTGAATCACGAAGAAATGGAAGGTTGTTACAAGAAAGGATATATCATGAAAAAGAAATTGTTTTTATTAACATTATCTGCGAGTAGTTTATTAAGTGCACAACCAGCTCTTGCGAACAACTCACAAACAGATGTTGAAGCTAAATTAAATAGTGTAGAGTGGAAAGGATTAAAGCCTGCTAAAAACGGTGGAGCGAATATTGCTCATATAGATAAATCTAGTTTATCTGCTGATGAGGCGAAAGCAATCCGTACGTTAGGTAGAGATGAGAGAGTAAAAGAATGTTCGGTATATAAATTGGTTTATGAAAAAGATGGGTCATCACCGAAAAAACCAAAAACATTACCTAATACAGGTGATGTAATAGGTAGCGGTTATTTAGTTGGAGCGGGAGTTCTAGCTGGATTAGCGTTTTATTTATTAAGAAATAAACAAGGAAGAAAAATGCTTGTTATTATGTTAGTAGGGGGAAGTTCATTAGTATATGCGATAAATGATGCTAATGCAATTTCGGGTACTGTCATTAAACCTTCAATTCTAGTAGCGAGTGATAATGTAATTAACGCACCAGAAATAGATGGATATCGTTTTGTAGGTGTTATTGAAATGGAGGGTGTTTGTCTAATAGATCCAACGCCAACGCCAACGCCAACACCGACACCAACACTGACTCCAACGCCGACACCGACACCAACACCGACACCAACGCCGACACCGACACCAACACCGACACCGACACCAACGCCGACACCAACGCCGGAACCTCAACCGGAAATGAAGATAATAATTATGTTACGGTTAAACCGGGAACACCTTCTCCGGCAAGTTCACCAATTATGTCACCATTTATTATAGATTTTAGTGATCAATTTGAAGACGAACAAAAAGATGAATTAAAAAAACTTACAGATTTAGTTTAAAACTAAATAAAACACCTGTAAAAACTCTTTGTGAAAGCAAAGCTGTTTACGGGTGTTTTTTATTTTTGTAAAGTTATGAAAAAAATAAAAAAATTTTTCAATATTTTTTTAAAGGTGAAATAATTATTTTCAAATAAAAATGTAAAAAAAATAATATTATTGTTAATCTATGAATATATTATATTGCTGTCTATATAAGTATTGGAAAAAAATATAAGCTGTATGATATAATAAAAATTAAATAGAGGAGAAAAATATTAAATTTACAAAAATAACAACAACAAAAGGGGAAGGGTATATCATGAAGAAAAAATTATTATTATTAACATTATCGGCAAGTAGCTTATTATACGCACAACCAGCGCTCGCAAATAACTCAAAAACAGATGTGGAAGCTAAGTTGAGTAGTAATCAGTGGAAAGGTTTAAAAGCGGCTAAAAATGGAGGAGCAAATATTGCTTATGTAGATAAAGCTAGTTTATCCGCTGAAGAGAAAGCTGCAATCCGCACGTTAGGAAAAGATGAAAGAGTCAAAGAATGTTCAGTTTACAAACTGGTTTATGAAAAAAATGGAGCGCCAGTCAACAAACCTAAAACATTACCAAATACTGGGGATGTAGTAGGTTATGGTTACCTAGTAGGAGCAGGTGTATTAGCGGGATTGGCCTTTTATCTATTAAGAAATAAACAAGGAAGAAAAATGCTCGTTATTATGTTAGTAGGAGGAAGTTCATTAGTGTATGTAATAAACGATACTAATGCATTTTCTGGGAATCCAGTTGCTCCAACTATACTAGTAGCTAGTGATAATGTAATTAATGCACCGGAGATTGATGGTTATCGTTTTGTAGGTGTGATAGAGTTGGAAGGAGTTTGTTTAATTGACCCTAATCCAACACCAAAACCGGATCCGAAACCAGAACCAAAACCAGATCCGGATCCAAAAGTGACACCAGAACCGAATCCAGAGGAACCACAAGTTAAGCCAGGGACACCGTCACCAGCATGTCCGCCAACTATGAACCCTAACTTACCTTCAGAAGTTCCAACAGGTGATCCAGGAACACCGTCTCCAGCGTGCCCACCGACTGTGGTACCAAATCTACCTACACATCCAAGTTCACCTGGTAGTGGAGTAGGAACACCAGCTCCAGCGAGTTCACCGATTATGGCACCGTTTATGTTAGATTTTAGTGATGAGTTTGAAGATGTACAAAAAGATGAATTAAAGAGAATAGCAGGTCTATTTTAAAATAAATAATACCTATAGGAAATCTTGAATAACGAAGATACTCTATAGGTATTTTTTTGTTATTAACTAAAAATGAGTGTATTTTTATCGAAACGCTCAAATAAAATGGAAACCACTCTTTTAATTACATAAAAACGTTCAAACTAAGCGATAAATTTGATTGTTTTTGATTGTTTTTGCTTGAATTTGATTGAACAGTTGTTATATATTAAGTATAATGAATTTGGGAGTTAAGGAGAATAAGAAATTGGTAAATGAAAGACAAAATAATATTTTAAAATTATTAGAAGAATCAGGTTCTGTAACTTTGCATGAATTGGTAAATTTCTGTGATGTATCAGAAGCAACAATAAGACGTGATCTTACAACTTTAGAAGAAAAGAATTTGTTGTATAGAACTCACGGTGGAGCTGTGAAACGCTCATCTGCACGCGGAAGTGAAGAAAGTGTTGCGATGAAACGCTCAGAATACCTAGCAGAGAAGAAAGAAACTGCAAAGTACATTAATAAAAATATAATTCAATCAGGTCAGACGATTTATTTAGATGCAGGTACATCTACATATGAATTAATTGATTACTTACGTGATAAAAGAATAACGGTAGTAACAAACTCTACATATCATTTGCCAAACTTATTAATAATAAAATACATACTATTATATTGGGTGGAACTTTGAAACATTCAACACAAGCAGTAGTGGGACCTGCGGCTATTGAACAATTAAAAAATTATAGTTTCGATATGTGTTTTATTGGATGCAATGGGGTTGATGAGAATTTTGGAGTTACTACAGCTGATGAAAGTGAAGCATTTATTAAGAGTCTAGCTATTCAAAACAGTAAGAAAAAATACGTTTTGGCAGATAAGACAAAATTTGGTCATAGAAAATTCCAGAAATTTGCTGAACTAGATGAGGTAGCAATATTATCTTATGAAGTACCAGAAAAATATAAAAGTTACAAAAATATAATAGAGATTAAGTAGAAGGAGGAAGTGTAAGTGTATTATACTATAACTTTAAATCCAGCGGTAGACATGTTAACAACAGCAGAAAACTTTGCTCTTGGAAAATTAAATAGAACAGGGGAAGCTAAGTATGTTGTTGGAGGAAAAGGTATCAACATTTCAATGTTATTAAAAAATGTTGGGGTAGATACTTGTGCATTAGGATTTGTTGCAGGTTTCACAGGATATTTCATTAAAACAGAGTTAGATAAACTTGAAGTTAAATATGACTTTGTTGAAACTTTAGGTGCAACTCGTATCAATATGAAGTTAACTACTGAGACTGAAACAGAAATTAACGGTCAAAGTAGTGCGGTAAATGAAGATAATGTTAATGAATTCTTTAAAAAATTAGATAAACTAACATCAGAAGATGTAGTATTTTTATCAGGAAATGTTATTACAGGAATGGGTGTAGAAGACTTTAAAGCTATCGCTAAAAAAGTATCTGAATCAGGTGCGACATTAATAGTTGATAGTAATAAAGACTTAGTGTTAGATACATTACAATATAAACCATTTGTAGTTAAACCTAATGAATTTGAATTAGGTGAAATGTTTGGTGTAACATTAAATGGCTTAGATGAAATATTAGATTATGCTAAAAAACTTCAAGATCGTGGAGCAAAAAATGTACTTGTTTCACGTGGAGCAGACGGCGCAATCCTACTTACAGAGGCGAATGAAGTGTTTGAAGTGAATGTGGCAAAAGGTAAAATTGTTTCAACTGTTGCAGCTGGAGATAGTATGTTAGCTATGTTCGTTGCGAAGTATAACGAAACAAAAGATTACGCTGAAGCATTAAAATATGCTTCTGCAGCAGGAGGAGCTACATCGTTCTCAGTAGGTGTAGGAAGCAAAGCTCTAATTGAAGAACTTGTACCTCAAATTAATGTAAAAAAACTAAAATAGATTAAAGAAAAAATAATTAAGGAGACTTTTTTAATGAAATTAACAGATGTTATTAATTATGATTTAACACAGTTTGGTTTTAGTGCGGCAAATAAAAATGAAGCATTAGACAAATTGACTACTATGTTAGTAGAAAAAAACGTTATTAAAAGTAAAGACAATTTTTTAAATGCTTTATTAGCGCGTGAAGCTCAATCTACAACAGGTGTTGGTGAAAATGTTGCGATTCCTCACGCTAAAAGTGCTGATTTTGACAAAGCTATGATTGTTTACGCTAAAAGTAATGAAGGTGTGGAGTGGGAAAGTTTTGACGGACAACCAGCTAAACATATCTTTATGATTTGTGCACCAGATGGTGGCGCAGATGAACACTTAAAAGCATTAGCTTCATTATCTCAAGCTTTAATGGATCCTGAAGTAAAAGCAGGTTTAGATGCTGCAACAACTAAAGAAGATGTAGAAAAAGTATTTTCTGACTTTGTAGCTAAATCAGAAGCACCAAAAGAAGAGAAAAAAGATGAAGCTAAACCAAGTGGAGAAAAACCTTACATTATAGCTGTTACAGCTTGTCCTACAGGTATTGCTCACACATTTATGGCGGCTGAAAAAATAAAAGAAACAGCTAAAGAAATGGGACTAGATGTTAAAGTTGAAACAAATGGTCAAATCGGTGTAGAAAACAAACTTACTAAAGAAGATATCGAAAGAGCAGCAGGTATTATCGTTGCTGCCGATAAAAAAGTAGAAGTTGCTCGTTTTAACGGACGTCCAACAATTATGACAAAAGTTGCTGATGGTATTAATAAACCAAAAGAACTTATTCAAACTATTTTAGATGGTAAAGCACCAATTTATAATCACGATGGAGTAGAAGATGAAGCAGAGGATTCTGCTGGAGATGAAAGCATTTGGCGCCAAGCTTATAAACACCTAATGGAAGGTGTAAGTAATATGTTACCATTCGTAGTAGCTGGTGGTATTTTAATAGCTATCTCATTTATTTGGGGTATTAACTCATTTAATCCAGAAGATCCAAGCTATAATAAATATGCTGAAGTGTTATTCTACTTAGGTAAAATTTCATTTAGTATGATGTTACCAATCCTTGCTGGATTCATTGGACGTAGTATTGCGGATAGACCAGGGTTTATTGTTGGTATGGTCGGTGGTATCTTAGCGGATCCAAGTATTCTTAGTCTGAAAAGTGATGTATTAGCATATACACCATCAGGATTCTTAGGAGCATTAGTAGCCGGGTTCTTAGCTGGAGGAATAATTTCATTCCTTAAACTAGCGTTCAAATGGATGCCTCGTTCATTAGATGGAATCAAACCAATCTTCTTATTCCCTATCTTAGGATCACTAATCATGGGTATATTAATGATTTATGTAATTAACGCTCCAATGGCGTCAGTTATGGTAGGGTTACAAAGTTTCTTAGGTGGTTTAAGTGGAAGTGGAAAATTCATCCTTGGTTTCGTAGCTGCAGCAATGATGGCTATCGATATGGGTGGTCCAATTAACAAAGCGGCATATGTAACAGGTACAGCCCTTCTAACTGCTTCAGGAACAGCAGGTAGTGATGTAATGGCGGCAGTAATGATTGGTGGTATGGTACCTCCATTAGCGATTGCTGTTTCAGCAACAATTAATAAATCTATCTGGCCAAAATCTCAACGTAGTGGTGCATTAGTGAACTATGTAATGGGGTTAGCATTTATTACTGAAGGAGCTATTCCATTTGCGGCAAGTAATCCATTACGTGTAATTCCACCATTATTCTTATCAAGTGGAGTTGCAGGAGCATTAAGTATGGTATTTGGTTCTGTATCAAAAGCACCGCATGGTGGTATCTTTGCGATAGTAGTAGGTGCGGTAAGTAATCCATTAATGTACTTACTTGCATTAGTAGTAGGTGCGTTATTAGGTGCAGTATTATTAATTGCTTCACTAAATTTCAGAAAAAATAAATAATATTTAATAATAAAAATCCTTAAAGTCTTTTGAACTTTAAGGATTTTTTTGTTGTTTAACTAAAACTTCCCCAGTAGCTAGTGCGGATGTTGTTTTTACAGTTGCCTGTAGCCATATATCGACGTTCATTGGAATATGAAAGATAGCTGATCCAGATAAAGCCTTCATTCATAATATAACTATCGTAGTTAACTTTTTCTCCGTAGGAGTAATTAGCTACTACATGACCTTGGATGCTAGGTTTATCTCGAACGTTGATAGAAGTAACATTAACTTTGAATTGTCCAGTTTCATCTGTTCGTTGCCATGCATCCTCGTTGTCGTAGCACGGTCTAATAAATCCTACTAGGTGAGTATCATCTCTTGTCATCAACTTAGCTGTACCACCTCGAGAAGGAGTGCCGTCAACATTTTGCTCTACAGAGGTAATTATATTGCCTTGTACTTTGATAACAATACCGACATGCCCATATATATCCCAAGGTCCCCATTGCCAAATAGCTATATCGCCTGGTGCTATAGTACTTTGTCCTTTTAAATATCTACGCCAACCTTTAGGAAGTGGATTTTTCAGATAATCAATAGCGTTGCCAAACATACGATAATTACCAAAGTATTGCGTATATGCCATAGTAAGGTCTACGCACTGTGCTCCATACATACCATCCATATCAATCCAACGATAAAGATTATTTTTAGCCCAATTAACCATAGCTTCTTGTGTAGCCATAAGAATCCTCCTTTATTTTAAGTTGGTAGTTTTACTATCTAATTTAATTTCGATAATTTTAATTAAATCATTAACGCTTTTTCCAATGTTTTGTAAGGTTTTATCTAGTTTTACTATAAAAAACACCGCAACAAATATTGGGAAACCTACAGTATTAATAAAATTAAGAATATCCATAATAAAAAAAGGTGCGACTTTCGCCGCACCCGCCTCCTTCCAAATTATTGAAGAACAGTTTCTTCAGTAGTTACATAAGAGGCTTTTTTAAATTCTGCTAGTGTGCGTTTTTCATTATTAAAAACTTTTGTAGCAATAATTTTTTTGACCTACAGCTTCAGCCTCCGCTTTTTGTTAAATTATCTTTTGGATAATTTAATGTAATATGATAAGATTTTTTTATCTGCAGTAGTAAAGTATAAATTTAATTTTTGCATAGTTTAGTTCTCCTTTATTAGATAAGTTCTTTAGTTGTTACAGTTATATTATCGATAGTTTTTGATAATAATTTTCCTATATTATCTCCAACATCTTTTAAAAGTAGTCTCATCGACAGTAGTGTTAGCGTCGAAAGTATAGCTTTTTACGACTTGTTTGTCACCTTTTTTTCTTCAGCGTAGTTTAATTTTAAAACTTTTTTTAATATTCTCATGTAAAAATCTCCTTTTATATATTATTTGTTTTTTTGTCTTAGGCCTCTGACACTATATATATCGAAGGAAAAATTTAAAATTTCCCAAAAAAATGTTTAAGAAAAATAAAAATTAGTAAAGTTAATGTGAATTTATAATGAAAATGTGGTATAATATATTCACTGAAAAAGTGTGAAATGTGATTAAACCGGAATTTAATATACACATTTAAAGGAGTTTTAATTATTATTAAGGTACAAATACTATAATGTAAGGTGATAGGTTTTGAAAAGTTATAGTTTTGTATTGGAAATTTTGAAAAAATAAAGAAGAAGGACTGATAAAAGTGAAGGATAACAAATTATTAAAAGTTTTATGGGGGATTGTTCTAGCGATCTTTTTATGCAGTGCTATCTTTATAGGGATAAGTTATTTCTCTGGTGGGGATAGTTCATCAAGTAAAAAATCAAGCGAAAATTCAACGACAACTACAGACAAAGATAAAGATAAGGACAAGGACAAGGACAAGGAATCTTCATCTGACAACAAAGATGACGAGTCTTCATCTGATGATAAAACTGATGAGCAAAAATATAGAGAAGGTCAAGACTCAGACAATAGCTCTTCAGACAACTCTTCAAATAACTCATCTGATAACAATGTTTCTAATAGTAGTTCAAGAGAAAATAGAGATAATAACTCGAATAGAAGCAATAGATCATCAAATAATAGCTCAAGAAACAATAGCTCAAATAGTAATAGAAACACTAACACATCAAGACCAAGTGAAGATAATAGCGGTTCAAATGCTTCAACATCTTCAACACCAGGTACATTTAAAAACTCTCAAGATGCACACAAATATGCTGACGAAGAAATTAATCGTCTAGCTAAAGAGAATAAAAAAGGTTACGAGTACACTTAGGACGCAATAATAAAGGTGAAGTAACTGTAAATATTAAACCAAAAAAATAAGTTTAACTAACTTAAGTTGTGTGCAAGTACAGAGCTTAAGTTAGTTTTTTAAAAAATTAATGTTCTAATTATATACTGTAAATGCTTAGTTTTTAACTAACTATCGTTGGTTAAAGAGCTGGGAAAAAAATCTTTGAAATAACACTAAAAAAATAGAAAAATTTATATAAATCTTAGCTAATTATTAAAATTAGTGTTATAATAAAATATGAAAAATTATCTGATAGAGGAAAAAAACTAACTATGAAAAAAATAATAAACTATTTAAAAATAATGATAGGACTTGTGTCTGCAATAGTAGTTGTAGGTGTAGTCTATTTTGGTGTTAGTTATTTTAACGGAGAGGATAATCAGAAAAAGACTAATAACCAAGTTACAGAAAAGAATGAAAGTAAAAATGAAGATAAATCAAATAATAAAGAAGAATCATCAAATAAAAACGAAGATAAAAAAGATGATAACAACAGTACTAATCAAGAAAGTCAAGGAAATCAGCAACAATCTGGTTCACAATCTAAGCAATCATCGAATAACAATGCTAAGAATGTAATCACAAGCCCTAGCCAAGGGTCAAGTAGCTCTAATTCATCTAGTGGTGTAATAAAATCACAAGAGTATGGTGGGAAAAAGATTTCTGGGAATGAAGGATTAGGAACAACAGGAAAAGTGTTTAAATCACAAAAAGAAGCTATGGCGTTTGGGAATAGTGAGGTTGCGCGTCTTGCTAAAGAAGATCGTAAATCAAGACAATTCTCTGTAAGTAAAGTAGCAGCTGACGATGGTTCAGTATTAGGGTGGACAGTTGATATATATTTAGACAATTCAACTTCAACTAATAGTAATGATAAAAATGAGAGCAACTAGAAAAATCTAGTTGCTCTATTAAAATTAGGATAGAATTATGAATACTCTTTGTTCTTTAAATATAACATAACAGAATTGTCTAGTCAAATAATTGAAAGTGCTTTTAATCAAGAGGGAAAAATATGCGTATAGGAATAATAGCTGAATTTAATCCACTTCACAGTGGTCATAAATATTTAATAGATCAAGCAAAAAATATAATAGAAAAAAATGGTGGGGGAGAAATTGTCTGTGTTATGAGCGAATTTTTCACGCAAAGAGGAGAAGTAGCTATAGTAGATGGTTATATTCGAGCGGAAGAAGCTGTTCGAGCAGGCTGTGATATGGTGATTGCTCTTCCTTATTTGGCAAGTGTTGCTTATAGTGATGATTTTGCCAAAAAAAGTATAGAAATTTTATCGAATTCAGGAATTACACATCTTATCTTTGGAACAGAAGATACTTCTATAGAAACGTTTGAAGAAATTTATAATAAACAACAGAAGATAACGGAAGTACAGTATAGAGAATTATTAAAGCAAGGATATAACTTTGCGACTATTAATAGTAAAATACTAGGGTTACAAAATGATATCCCAAACTTTATTTTAGCGTATAGTTATTATAAAAATATTCGTAAATATGCGCCTCATATTAAACTTTTGCCGGTTAAAAGAGAAGGTCAAGGGCTTAATAAAGAAGAGGTGGAAGATAAACAATTCTTAAGCGCCACAGCAATTAGGAAAAATATAAATAATAGAGTGGTAACAAACTACTTATCTAAAGAGATGATTGAAAATATACGAGCGAGTAAAGTTTTATCGGAAGAGGACTTTTTTGACTTAATAAAGTATAAGATGTTGTCTCTAGGAAAAGCAGGATTAAAAAATATATATGATGTCAATGAAGGTCTAGAAAATAGAATATATGACATGGCGAACATAGCCGACTGACTATCAAGAGCTAGTGAAATAGTATATCTACAAAAAGATATAGCAAAAAGAAAAATTCAAAGAATATTATTACACATATTAACTAATACTACAAAAAGCTGATTACAACGAATTTTTTTGGAACAAAAGTATTTAGAATATTAGCGGTTAAAGAAGACAAAGCTAGTATAATACGAGAAATAAATAATCAAAGCAATATTACTTTAGTGCCAGTTTTAAATAGTAAGACTAGCGGTTATTTTGTTCACGATATAAAAGTAGCTCGTATATATAATTTAAAAGCTCAACAAGAAGATATATTTAGAAGAAATATAATATTAATAAAATAAAAGAAGTGACTTGAATTTTATCAAGTCACTTCTTTTACATACTAGGTTCTATATAAAACTCTTTATTTTTATTTTTATGTGAACGTGTAGCTATAAAGTATACTGTTAGTAGGAATACTGCAGTAATTACCCAGTTTACAGAGTCTGCAAGACAGATTGCTAAGAATCCGAAATGAATCTGTAAGGAAAGATTACTATAACAACACGGTTGATTAACTCGATAATACCTGCCATCATTGCAGTAATTGGGAATCCATATCCTTGTAATGCACTACGATAAACTATTATAAGACCTAAAGGAATATAGGCAAGAGTTACGTTGTTAAAGTAGGTTACTGTAGCATGTGTTAATTCTTCGTTAGGTGCAGTAGTAAATAATGAAATAAAGTTTGGTCCGAAGAATCTAATAACGATTGTACTGAAAATAGCGCAACCTATAGTAATTAATGTTGTATATTTAACGGCTTTTGGTATACGATACATTTTTTTAGCTCCGATGTTTTGGCTAATAAATGTTGAAATAGCCGTGCCTAAAGCAACGTAGACATAAGATACAATATTTTGAATACGTACACCTACACTGTATCCGGCGATATAGTTAGTTCCAAATCCATTAAGAAATTTTTGAACAACTATTAGTCCGATACCTGTAAAAGAAAACTGCATTCCCATAGGAGCGCCTTGTAAAATAAGATTTTTCATATGAGAGATATCTAATACAGCATCTTGTTTAGTAAGTCGTATTTGAGGGTATTTTCTGTTTATATAAATATAGCAACAAAGAGCCGAAGCGGCCTGTGCGATTATAGTTGCTACCGCGCTTCCTTCTACCCCCCAACCAAATATAGCAACAAAAACATAAGCTAAAATAGCATTTATTACTACTGAAAGTAATAAGAATAAGACGGGAGTGAAACTATTACCGATACTTCTAAGGGTAGCGGCGAATAAATTGTAAATTAAAGAAGAAGCACAACCTATATATAATATAAATAAGAATTTATGTGCACCATCAAACAACTCGGCTGGAGTACTAATAAGCTCAAGAAGATAAGAGTTGACTAATGATAGAACAATAGTAAATACTATTCCGATAATAATAGATAAAATAATAGAGTTAAAGAAATATTTCCTAAACTCTTTAAAATCACCAGCTCCAAAGCTTCTGGCCATAATTACCCCGAAACGTAGGCAGAACCAATAAGAAATCCCATAACAATGAAGTTAATAGGGTTAGCAACACCTACAATAGCTATTCCGCTTTCTCCTACATAATGACCAAGAATAATAGAGTCAATAATTAGGTATAAGTTTTGAAGTAAGCCTCCGATAAAAATAAAAATAGAAAAGTGTATTATTTTTGATAATATAGGACCTTTGGTCATATCATGCATAAAAAAACACCTCTTTCTAATTGTTTACAAAGTTCTAAATAAATTTTTATAACGTATTATTTAAAAACATCATAGTAATTTTTAAACTAGAATCAATGGAAAATCAATTGAAAACAAAGAGGTGTTTCAAAAAGAAAGTATAAATTACTGAATAATTTTATTTAATATACATCTCTTTTAAAAGCACCTTTTTGAGAGGAGTATTAATCTCTATTATTTTAATTATGTTTTTGTATTTAGCAAAGTGGTGGTACATTTATTTTTTTATACTTTTTAATAATCTATAACCTTGTGATTTTGAAATCTTTCTTAATTTTATAGTTTTATCAAAAATTATTAGTTTTCATAAATGTACTAAAAAAACTCTTTTTTTCTTGATCTGTCAATTCGCTATCTATACTCGAAAAAAATTCAAACTTTATAATGTTAAAGTCAGGTTCAGAAAAATAGAGTAGTTTTTTTCTACCTCTTCAAAAATTAATTATTTTTTTTGTCGATTTCTACGACGGATTTCATCGATAATTTTTTTCTTTTTCATTGTTGAAAAAAAGAAAAATTTATCAAAAATCATCTTTTTAATCTCCCCAGCTTCTAGAATCAAAAAAACTAACAAGTAAACCATCTAACGCAAACCCATAGAACTCCCTATAATCTTTAGGGTGCGATGTTAACCTTTTTTTAAAAGCTAATAGTATTAATTGTTGTTTTTTTCTTCAACTAGTTTTTTTGAAATTCTTCTTCCTGTTTATCAGAAAGATTATAGTCTTTCATACTTTCTTACCTCCCTAAAAAGACTCCTCTCATATATATACCTTAAAAAAATCTAAGGTTTGTAACAAAAAAATTAATAATAATCATCAAATTTAATAAGATCTTTTCTTAATTTCTTAAGTATTTTTATCCCTTTGTCTACTTATAGCCATAGCGTTTGTATGTCTGATACTAGCTAATTTTCTGAGAGAATAATTTTTTTAAAAATATATGCCTAAAAATTATTACTTTTTCACTCTTATCTAGCTTATTTATAGCCTTATATAATGCATTATAAATTTCTTTTGTTTCATAAAGTTGGCTTGGTAAAGACCTAGTATCTCTAACCTGATTAACAGCATTAAAAGCTTTCTGTATCATAACTAGAAAAAAATGTATTAATTTATTTTTTTGATCTAATTTTTTTGTATAGTAATACCTATTGTCTATTGTTTTTTTAATAAGTTATATTTTTTTTCCTTGAGATAAACACTTTTTTTCTTGTTTATTATGATGAAATTTTTTTCATAATGTCATTCTCCTTTATATAAAATTAATAAAAAAAGTATAAACATGAAAGAAGAAAAAGAGATATTAAAAGGTACTAATAATTATATAATATTTCTCAAAAAAATAGGAAATACTACAGAAAAATCTACATTTTAATATTCTCCTATAATACAAAATAGCTATATATAATTATAGTTTTATGTTATAATTGTTTTATATATATAAAAGGAGATTAATATGCAACCATTTAAAAGAACAACAGAAAAAGTTTTAGCGTGGATAGCTAATGCATTGTTATTTATTTTCACAGGAGCGTTAGGGTTAGCAATTTTTACAGGATTAGGAAAACAACTAGCGGAAAATCCAGACTTTATAAAAGGTTATTTAAGAGAGGCACCTCCTGGACAAACAGCAGCGGATGCCGCAAGAACGTTAGATATAGCTTTTAAAGTAGGCTTTTATTATATTTTTAGTATTAGCTGTACTTGCTTTGGTGGCAACATTAACAATGAAGTCTAGAATAGTATCAGGTGTGTTATTTTTATTAACTGCGATAGGAGTAGGGTTATTTTCATTTTTACTATTCTTCCTAATTTATATACCATACTTAATCGTAGCTATTATGTTATTTCGTAAGAAAAGAGCCGGAGCAACTGCCGTTTAATCCGTATATGACTAATGGAGGATATCCTTACAGTACACAAAATAATCAGAATAACCAAGGACAAGAAACGTTTAATCAAAAATATAGATGGTACAAACTATCAAACGACAAATACTCAAAAATAATAACGAGGAAAAAAAGTAGATAAAATAGAATATCTATAAAAAAATAAAGAGGAGTTGACATATTTGTCAACTCCTCTAATTTTGTTAATTTTATGAAAATCTTGCCTTAATTGTAGTAGGTATATTTTCGTAAACTTTGATTGTTACGAAGAATAAGAATGTTACTAATGCACCTTTAAGAAGGTTAAATGGAATAATTCCTGCAGTTACAATAGTTTTAACGTTTTTTGTAATATCAGCTAAGTCCATAATATAACCATATGCTGGTAAAAGAACAAAGTAGTTAAATAGAGACATAAATGCTGTTATTGCTAAAGTAGCTACTACTCCACCGATAATAATCTTAGTGAATCCTTTTTTGTAGAATAAAACAATGATGCTTAAGAAGATAAATTCTACAGCTAAGTTAGCTATGGCTCCAGTTGGCTCATGTGTAATAAGCGCAAAATGCAAGAAGTTTTTTAGTAAAGAAACTAAAAGTGCATGTTTGTAATCTATTAATAATAGAGCCATAAACAATGGTATAAATGTAAAATCAAACTTTAGAAACGGTGGTAAAAATGGTACCGCAAAGCTAAAGAAAGATAGAAGTAGTGCAATAACTGCAAGCATTCCACTTAGTGTAAGTGAATGAATATTTTTTTTGTACATATTGAACCTCTTTCCATCTTCATAGGCAAAAAAATAACCGCCTTCTAATTATGTAAAGGTGATGCAATAAGGGTAGCTAAATAAATCTATCAGAGATAGATAAATATCATTATTCTTATTTCATCACGCTTCAAATAATATACTAAAGCGGGACTAAAGGTATGGTTGATTCAGTTAAAAGTATAAATTGAAAACATTATAAACAAATATTTATCAATTAATAAAGTTAAGTGAAATACGACTATATCTTCTATCATCCAGACTGTACTGTCGGTTTTGGAATTTCACCAAATCAGCTTGCGCTCGCGGACTTTTAACCGCCGGTCGGGAATTTCACCCTGCCCCGAAGATAATTAAATTTTTTTATAGTTTTATTATAAACCCAAAACTGAAAAAGTATGTAAATAGAAAGTGCTTAGAAATTTTTCAAAAAATTTGATAGTAGATCTAAGCTACTATCAAATATTTTTTTATTTAATAATTTAAATTTTATATAATTAATTTTGATTATGCAAGGTAAGCTTTTAGCATCCAAACATTTTTTTCTAATTGTGTTTTAACTCCTAAAGCAAAATCAGATGTTCCTTGATCTCCTTCAGCTTCTGAACTTTCCATAAGTTTTGATAAATCGTTAATTAATAATTCGAAGTCATGGAATACTTCTGCAACCATTTCAGAAGTAGTTTCTTTTTCTGTAGCTTCTTTGATAGTTGCTAATTCTAAAGCACCTTTAAGTGTAGAAACTGGACGTCCTCCGATTGCAAGTAATCTTTCTGCAGCTTCATCAAGAGTTTCTGTAGTGTAGTTATAGTAGTTTTCGAATACTCCGTGTAGAGTGTAGAAGCTACGACCAGATACATACCAGTGGAAGCTATGTAATTTTAGTATAAAGAACTGTTAAGTTTGCTACAAGTTTGTTTAAATCTGTTTTATGTGCCATAATGTTTATCTCCTTTATATATAATCTATATTATTGATTATAGCACTGCAAAAAATAGTTGTAAAGGTTTGTTGCTTATGACAGTTATTGAGAATTGATATCCATATAAGAAATTAGTGAGGAGAGTATTTTTTGTTAATTAACTTGGCTTGAGTTTCAAGTTTGCAATATTTTATTTATGTTGTTAGAATAAAAAGAAAACAAAGGAGGAAAAACATGGCTAGAATATGCATATTTTTAATTAATTTATACAGAAAATATATATCTCGTTATACAAAAGCCTCGTTGTAGATTTTCTCCTACTTGCTCAAGTTATGCAGTCGAGAGTTATCAGAAATTTGGGTTCTTCTTAGGGACATATTTAACCGTTAAAAGATTACTAAAGTGTCATCCTTTTTATAAGGGGGAGTACTTTGATAACGTTCCATTGTTTAAAGAGGATATATTTAAATTTGGTAGAAAGAACAAAAAATAAAGCTCTATATTTATCATAGTAAAGGTTATTGATAAATATAGAGTTTTTTGTATAAAAAAGGAGGGTTGACTATTGCTAGCCAACCCAGGGGGCGGAATTTTTTGAATAAATTTAGAAAATAGGATTGATTTTTGCCGAGGTGGTTAACTATTGTTAATTTGCCCAGCAACAATAACTGTTTGTTTTAACCCTATGCAATATAAAAAGTATTTGTGAGGTAACTCCTCATTTATTATCCACAAATTCCAACTGTATTTATGTTATTTTTCAACACTGTTTCCTGCATCTAACCATGCGGCAATTCCGCCCGGGAATCTATAGACATTTTTGAAACCTGCTTCTTTAGCGATAAGTGCACCAACATGACTTCTTTCACATCCTACAAATCCACAATAAAGAACTATTTTTTTATCTTTATCATCACCTAAAGCTTTTAAGAATGCTTCTTTTTCTTCTGGTTTTACCTCATCAAGTTTAGTTGGTAAAACTGCATTAACAGCAGTTTTGATATGAGATTTTTTGAAATTATCAGCTGGCATAGTATCGACAAGAACCATGCTTTCGTTGGCGTCTAGAGCTTTTTTAAGTTCATCAGCACTCATAAGATTATAATTACCAGTTTTGACCGCATTAACTAGTTTTATTGCAGCTTTTTCTACATCAGCTTCTTTGCCGTCTTTATAAGTACGTGCAGTATTGTCGCTACAACCAACTAGAGTAGTAGCTAATAGAAGGCTAGATAAACCTAATGATAGTCTTTTAATTTTTTTCATAAGAAAGTTTCCTCCTGATATTCTTTACATATATATTATAACACATAACAAGGTTAAAATAAATGATATACAACAAACCAATGTTGTTAATATAAGGCTTTTAAAAGCGATTATATTAATAAAATAATGAAGTAACATTATAATTATTGTTACACATAATATATAAAATTATATTTTTAGAAAATACCAATTATATTAAAAAAATATTGTGTATCTTTTTAGGGAGTGAAAAATAAGGAGAGGGAATAGTATAAATATATTATAATAGGGTTAAAAATAGAAAAAATAATAGTTGAAAATAAATTAATTATTATTTTTTTCTTTTTATAATTTTTAAAAAATACAAAAAGGTCTAGAATTCTAGACCTTTAATTGATATTAGTTATTCTTGTTTATACCTAACATTGCTTTAACGAAAAGTCCGGCATTTCTTGACTGTTTCCTTGATTTGATCCATTATTATTTGCATCTCGTTTAGCTAACATTTCTTTAACAAACGCTGGCATTTTTGGTTCGCTTTCTTTGAATTCATCAAAGGTTGATTTTTCTGGATTGTGGAAAGTATACTTGTTATTTTCGTGTTTTCTTATAGTTGAAACTAATGCTTTAATTAATCTCGGATCATAGTTAGGCATGGGTGGACGATGATACTTAACGTTGAATTCTTCGCAAAGTTCCTTACATTCAACATCGTTATCGTACAATACTTCAACGTGTTCACTAATAAAGCTTAATGGAATAAATATATAGTGCTCTGGGTGTTGTTCCTGCCCTTTTAAATATTCTAGAACATCAGGTTTTATCCACGGCATACCGATATCACTTTCACTTTGCCAAGTATTTACATAATTATCAGGGTGTAAATCTAATTTATTTGCGATAATATCAGTCATATTATAAACTTGTTCAACATATGGATCATTGAACTTAAATGCAATTTCTGGAACACTATGTGCTGTGAAAATTGCCTTATAGCTATCAGTTTTTATGTCGTTTTCTATGATTTTTTTAATTTCATCTACCCAATAGTTAATAAGTTCTTCTTCTTCGTACCATGATTTTATAATATTAAATTTGATTTTATCACTTTTAATAAATCTCTCGTAACCCATTATTGAATAAATAGAGTAATGAGGTTCTAGTACTAAACAAATACATTGCTCTATGCCATCATTTTCCATAGTTTTGATAACGTCTGGAATAAAAGGTCTTGAGAATTTGTTTGCGAAGTATATTGAATATTCTTCACCTAATTCATCTCTTAGTAATTCTACTTCTTTTTTTGTAATTTCTTGAAGTGGTGATTGTTTAATTTTTTTAAATAATTGCCTAGCAATAAGTTTATTTCATCGTCATTAGGACGTTTTCCTTTTCTAATGTTAGTAAAAAAATTCGCATATTCCATCGAAATCATAACTTTCTGGTGAGCCATAAGTCATAACAAGAATAGATTTTTTCATAAAAATAAATACCTCTCATTTAATGTATAATTTTATTATAGCACTGTACATAAAAGAAAGCACGAATTTTTTTATTTAAGGAGAGTTGGAGAAGTGTAGAGGGGAAGAGAGATTTATAGTTGAAAAAAAGAGAAAAAGAGTTATTATCAATAGTAAAGTATAAAATATGCTTTTTTTGTGGATAATGAATATCCATATTTGTTTTTTTATAAATGTGAAATTTTATATGTTTAAAAGAAAAAAAGGAGGCGGAACTATGAGAAAAGAGATTTGTAGGGGCGGTAACATTGATTACAGCAGTAGCAGGGGGTTATTTATATGAAAAAAATAATCCAAAAATATAAAGAGATAGTTCAAAAAGGTAAAAAAATGCAGATGCCCGTGGTTTGTATGAAAAAAATTATATTAGAAAAAGATAAGTTAGCTTTTTACAAGTAAAGCTAAAAATAAAAAGATTATAAAGTAGATTATGAAAGTATTAGAAATATGGGTGAAAAAAATATTTGCAAGATTAATTATTAATAATAATGAGCAAGCTAATATTGAAATTCTTATGAGTGATGATGCTCAACAAGTTGAGGAAGTAGGTCATTCTGAAGAAGTTGATAAAAATATTAGAAAGTAAGGAAGAATAATAAAACAATCCTCTGAAATAAAAAGTTTCAGAGGATTGTTGTGTGTTACGGAGGGTAAGTATAAGAAATTTTATATAAAAATAATTAATTTTTTTGGTATAAAAAAATACATTTCAATAAAGGGTTTTTATAGAATTTTGGAATCGAATTACTCAGAAATTATATTTTTAAAAATAAATTTAAATTATGAGATAGATAAAATAACAAGAATATAGATGAGAATTATCAGAAAAATACAGCCTGTATTTTTCCGATGTAAAAATGCTAATTTTATCAATGATTTGAGAGCTGTATTCAAATTTTTTTAAAAAATAATCTAAAAAAATTATAATTTATTAATGCTTCTAACTAGTTTTAGGACATATAATAGTATATAATAGACAGTGAGAAAGTGTTTTTTTGGAAAGGATAAAATGATCGAAATAATTGTAAATACAAACAGCAAAAATTCTGTAAAAAAGTTATCTGAATTAGAAAAAATATTCAAAGTGGAGAAAATAGATTATAAAGTTCATAGAACATCAAAAAAACTATTACCGCTAAGGAACTAATGGATGAAGTTTCATCAGAAGAATTGATAGTTATAGGGGGAGATGGAACAATTAATGAAGTCATCAATAACTATCATGATGAAAAGATTATCTATTTAGCAAAAGGTTCAGGTAATGATTTAGCAAGATCACTAGCACTAAAATCAGAAAATATAATGGATTTAATAAAATCAAAGAAAGTAAAGTATATATGATGTTGCTAGTGTGAATGGGGAGAAATTTTGTTCTGGATTAGATATAGGGTTTAATGCGGATATAATAAAACGTGAAAAACAAACTAAGCTAAAAAAGTATCTAAAGAAGTATATTTACATTTATTGCGGGATTTTAAATTTGTTGTCGCTGAAAAAATACTATGTAAAGGCGGAGTATGATGAGGGAAAATTAGAAAGTAGTAATATCTATTTATTTAATATCATGATTCAGCCTTACGAAGGTGGAGGAATAAAATTTTCCGACACCGCAAATGGTCAAGATGGATTTCTTCATGTGATGGTAATGAGCGATATGAAGCTTAGAACTTTTGTCTATAATTATATATGCCTTCTTCTGAAACAACATCAGAAGATGAAAGGTGTAAAATATATAAAAACAAAAAATATAAAGATTGAGACTGATCAAAAACATTACCAAATTGATGGAGAATTAAAGAAGGCCAAAGGAATTTTAGATATAAAATGCATAGAAAAATTCTATAAGATTAAGAGAAAATAAGGGGATAATTTAAGTAAATAGTTGGGGATAGTAAATACAAAGGCGGATTTACTATTTATTAGAGTAATTTACATTTAAAATTATCCCTTGTTTTTTGTGGAATCTTAATAAAAAAATGAAAAGAGGAAGAGAAGGAAAAATGAGCAGAAGAACGAGAAATAGTGGTATAGAAGAGTCGAAGATAGATGGCTTTTAGAGTAGTTAATGGGTTGCTAACTATAGCCTTATTAGTGTTTAGGAGCTATAGTTCTGTGGACGATGTTTTCACATAATTTCCTGGACTTTAGAGGAGTTAACTATATTATAGCGATAAGTACTTTGTTAGTACTATTACTGGGGCTGTACTCTGTGGTTAAAAGAAAGGTGAAAGTTCTTACTACAATACTGTTAGTATTAATGAATATAGTACTTGTATTTACATATTCACAATTTAGAACTGCGATTAACTTATTTGATAACTTTAAATAGTACGGCAGCGGTAAGTGAATATACTATGAGCGTAGTAGTGCCAAAAGATAGTGATATTAATTCGATAAATGATTTGAGTGGTGCTGATGTAGCGGCTCCAGTATCAAGTGATGGAGATAATATCAATAAGCTAATGAAAGATATCCGTGCGAAAAACAACAATAAATCATTAGATTTAGTGGAAGAAAAAAGTTATATTAGCTCTTATGAAAGTCTAGAAAAAGGTACTAGCAAGGCTATGGTGCTTAACAGTGCACATGAAAGTTTTGTAACTAGTCAATACCCAGACTTTAGTGAAAAAACTAAGAAAATATATGAACTTAAAATAACAAAACAAGTTGATTCAAAAGGAAATGAAAAAGTTGGAGATACATTTAATGTTTATATAAGTGGTATAGATACTCACGGTCCAATATCTTCAGTATCTCGTTCAGATGTAAACATAATTATGACGGTCAATAAAAAAACAGGTAAGATATTATTGACAACAACACCTAGAGACTCATATGTAAAAATAGCCGATGGTGGAAATAACCAGTATGATAAATTGACGCATGCAGGTATATATGGAGTTGATGCTTCTATTCATACTTTAGAGAATTTATATGATATTAAGATAGATTATTATGCTAGACTTAACTTTACATCATTTACTAAGATTGTTGATATTATCGGTGGGGTAGATGTTTATAATGATCAAAGTTTTGTATCGCATATAGGAAATTATAATTTTGAGCCTGGTATGTTACATCTAGACTCTGCACATGCATTAGCCTTTGTAAGGGAACGTTATAGCTTAACTGATGGAGATAACGATAGAGGTAAAAACCAAGAGAAAGTTATTACTGCGATGATTAAAAAATTATCAACAAAAGAGGCTCTTTCAAATTATAACAGCATAATTAAAGAGTTGACAGAATCTATTCAAACTAATATGCCGCTTGAGACAGCTATGGGACTTGCGAATGAGCAGTTAAGTGCTGGAAAAGATTATATTGTAAGTTCTCAAGCATTAACAGGAACGGGAAGTATGGGATTAACATCTTATGCAATGCCTGAGGCAAATCTATATATGACACAAATAGATGATAAGAGTTTAAATGAAGTCAAAGAAAATATTAAAAATGTATTGGAAGGAAAATAAATGAGAGAAGGAATAAGGATAGTTGATATTCATTCACATATAATCTTTGGTGTTGATGACGGCGCTGGTGATGAAAATGATACTAGAAAACTATTAGAAGAAAGTTATAAACAAGGGGTACGTACTATAATTGCTACCCCTCATAGAAGACGTGGGATGTTTGAAACATCTAATGAAGTTATTAAAGAAAACTTTGCGAGGGTTGAGGAAATCGCTCGTGAAGTAGCGGATGACTTAGAAGTATATCTAGGAAGTGAAGTTTTTATAGAGAAGGTGAAATCGCAAAAATTGAAAGTGGTAATTATGAAACACTAGCACAAACAGACTACATATTAATAGAGTTTTCTTATGAGATACGCTATAAAGAAATGTACAATGCATTAAATAATATACTTCAATTAGGTCTTACGCCGGTAATTGCTCATATAGAAAGGTATAACAATCTTGATGAGAAAAAAGCGCAAGAGCTAGTTAATATGGGATGTTTAGTTCAAATTAATGCAGCTAGCATATTGAAACCGAAGTTATTTGGAGACAAGCATAAAAATTATAAAAAACGTGCTAAGAAATATTTAGACGCAGAGTTAGTGCATTTTATCGCTAGTGATATGCATAATATGACGAATAGACGAACGTATATGGAAGAAGCATTCAATATAATTGAGAAAAAATATGGAACATCTTATGCTTTCGAATTATTCTCAAAAAACCAAGAACGACTATTAATGAATAAAATTATATAAGGAAAAGAGGAGAAGCCAAGAATGGATAATCAAGAAAAAGATTTTGTACAAATAGATATAATGCTGTTATTAAGAAGAATATGGAGTCAAAAACTAATAATAGTATTAACGACATTAGTTTTTACAGCTGGGGCACTAATGTATAGCTTATTTATTGCAACGCCGAAATACAATAGTACAACAAGGGTATATGTGGTAAATCAGAAAAAAGATAATCAAGCTATTACTACACAAGACGTTCAGTTAGGTACATTATTAGTTAAAGACTATAAAGAAATTATTTTATCAAATAGTGTAATGAGTGATGTAGTAGCAAAAAATAATTTATCAATAACACCTGGGGAACTTGCTAAAAAAATTAGCGTTGATGCTCCAAAAGATACACGTATAATTTCTATTACTGTAACTGATAAAGATCCGCAAAAAGCACGTGATTTAGCTAATGCTGTAAGAGAAGTATCAGCAGATAAAATTAAAGAAGTTACAAAAATAGAAGACGTAACAACTTTAGAGCAAGCAGAAGCAGCTTTAACGCCAAGTTCACCTAATGTATTTAAAAATTCAGTACTAGCAGCGTTATTAGGATTTATTTTAGCGGTTGGTGGAGTAGTGTTAATAGAACTTATGGATGATAGAATCAAACGTCCAGAAGATATTGAAGAAACAATGAATTTAGTACTTTTAGGTGTTATCCCAAGTACAAATAAAAAATAGGAGAAGATTATGTCGCAAATCAATTTATTAACGAATGAAAGAATAGTAGATAGAACTAATACAGAGTATTATAATGCGCTAAGAACAAATATTCAGTTTTTAGGAAAAGATATAAAAGTTATTGCACTAACATCAACAAGCGAAAACGAAGGGAAAAGTACAGTTTCTGTGAATATAGCAATTTCGCTGGCAGAACTAGGATATAAAACTATCTTAGTAGATGCTGATACAAGAAAATCTGTTATGGCAGGTAGATTCAAATTTACTAACAAATAACGGGTCTTACTAGTTATTTATCAGGTGTAGCAGCTATTGAAGAAGTAATTTATGAAACAGACGTTGAGAACTTAAATATTATTCCTGCAGGGAAGGTTCCACCTAGTCCAACAAGTTTATTACAAAATAAAAACTTCAATATTATGATTGATGTGTTTAAAGAATATTATGATTATATAATCATTGATACGCCACCTATTGGTGCGGTTATCGATGCTGCGATTATCGCGAAAAAATGTGATGGCTTTATAACTGTAGTAGAAGTAAATAAAGTTAAGAAAAAAGCTTTAGAAAGAGCAAAAGATCAACTTGAAAAAGCTGGTTCAAAATTCCTTGGAGTAATTTTAAATAAAGTAGAAGAACGTGATTTAGGCTACGGTGGTTATGGTAGCTATGGTGGTTACGGGGATTATGGTAAAAAAGAAGAGCCGAAAGATAAAAAGAAAAGAAGAAATAAGTAGGTAACAAATATGTATTATGTAAGAAAAAATAATAAAGTTTTATTCTTGCTTTTTGACATACTTGGTTTGTTAATATCATACATAACTACTTTCAACTTTAATATGAGCTCTAAGGTTAGTGTATATCTGGCTATGATACTGGTTGTTATAAGTACCGCTATTATAGTGATGGGTGAAGAGTATTCAACTATTGGAGAGCGTGGCTATTTAGTAGAGTTGAAAATGGTATTTATCTATACTGTTAAGCTAGTTTCACTATTTGCTCTATATACAGCGATATTTGAAAGAGAGTATTTCTATAATCTTTCTTCAAGTTTAGAATTACCTAAATTCATGGTATTGATTTTTGTGTTTACGTATGTGTTTAGAACAGTAATAAAAAGGATTAATTCTAAGTATAAAGACGATAGTAGAAATATAATAATCTTATCTGAATTTGAGGATCTTGACAAAATTGGGGAATTACCTCCGAATTATAATGTACTTGGGTATGCTAATAATTCTGAAGAGTATATTTATAACAATAAACCAGTAATACATGGTCTAGATCAAATCAGATACTTTTTATCGACGCATAGGGTGGATGAAATATATGTAAATTTACCTTCTCATAGTAATTTACGTGAAACATATCAAATGTTTGAATTGTTAGGAATTCCGATGAAGATAAATATCACCCCTATAATCCAAGAAGTAGGGGCTAACACTATAGTGACGTTTCAAGGGGATAATGTTTATCTAACATCTGCAATGAAAATAGCTACATTAAGACAGATGATATTTAAACGTTTAATGGATATTGTCTTTATCTATTATTGGAATTATTTTAACAGGTATAGTTGCGATAATAATATATCCAATTGTAAGAAAAGAAGCACCGGGTCCATTAATATTTAAGCAAACAAGAATGGGTCAAAACGGGAAAAAATTCCAAATATATAAATTTAGAAGTATGTATATGGATGCTGAGGAAAGAAAAAAAGAGCTGATGGAAAAAAATCAGCTATCATCAGATCTAATGTTCAAAATGGATAATGATCCTAGGATTTTCCCATTTGGGACAGAAAATTACGTGATTGGTCACTAGATGAACTACCACAATTTATCAATGTCCTAAAAGGAGATATGAGTGTTGTGGGAACTAGACCGCCAACGTATGATGAATATAAAAAATATGAGCTACACCACTTCAAGAGAATGCGGGTGAAACCGGGAATAACGGGTATGTGGCAAACGAGTGGTCGTAGTAATATATTAGATTTTGAAGAAGTTGTAAAACTAGATTTAAAATATATCGAAGAATGGTCATTAAGGCTAGATATAAAAATTATTTTTAGAACAATATTAGTTGTTTTAAAACGAGAAGGAAGTAAATAAACAGCTAATTAGGGAAAAAAGAAAAAGCCTATGTTTAAGTCGGCAAACAAGAACATAGACCTTAATATTCAATAAAGACATTATAGCATAAAATAATAAGAAATGGAAGACGATGGTATGGAAATAAATGAAAAAGTAAGGTTAGTACAAAAGAAAGAAGTAGAACTATTAAAGATCTTTTCAGATATTTGTGAAAAGCACAATTTAACATATTATGCCCTAGGAGGAACATTATTAGGAGCAATAAGACATGGTGGTTTTATTCCGTGGGACGATGATATGGATTTAGGTATGCCTAGAGAAGACTATGATAAATTCATAGAGATTGCTGATAGTGAATTACCAAAACATATACTATTAAAAACTCATACTGATAATTTAGGAAATACTTCTATTCGTGATACTGCTACTGTAGTAACATTTGGTACTACTGACTGCAATCCATTTTTAGACATCTTCCCACTAGATGGTTTCCCAGATAAAGGATTTTCTGAATGGAAACATGAAAAACATATTTTATTCTATAGAATGTTATCTAAGTTATCTGTTGTTCATGAAATTTCTGATAGAGATAGAGGGAAATTTGAAAATGCCCTAGTAAAAGTAGCTAAGACAACAAAGATAGATAGATTTTTTTAAATACAGAAAAAAATTAATAAAAAAACTTCATAGTGTAATTAGGAAAATATGGCTTTTTATGACAGCCCTAGAGGTGGTAATGTTTTAGGAACATATCGTGATAGAGAGATTGTTCCAATAGAAGTATTTGGTGAACCTAAAAAAATGGAGTTTGAAGGTATGCAATTAAGCGTGCATAGCCAACCAGAGAAATATTTAGAAAATATCTATGGCGACTTTATGAAATTACCAAAAGAAGAAGATAGAGTAGGTCATTTCGAAGCGGCTTATGGAAAATAGGAGGAAGACTATGAGCAAAGTGAATATTATGGGAATAGATATTGATTCGCTGACGAATCAAGAAACTATAAATAAAGTAGAAGAATATATTATTAACAAAAAACCACTGCATCTTATGGGTGTGAATGCAGATAAATTAAATTTATGCAAAACTGATAAAAAATTAGAAGAGATTGTAAAAAAATCAGAAATAATAAATGCAGATGGAGCCTCTGTTATTTTAGCTTCTAAGTATCTAGGTAAACCTCTACCAGAAAGAGTAGCAGGGATAGATTTAATGCAAGATTTATCAAAACTATCTTGTGAAAAAGGCTATAGTGCATATTTCTTTGGGGCAAAACAAGAAGTAGTAGATAAGATGTTAGAAAACTTCAAAGAAACTTATCCTAATTTAAAAATCGTTGGTGCAAGAAACGGATATTTTACTGATGAAGAATTAAAAGGGATCGAAGCGGATATAGCAGAGAAAAATCCAGATATAGTATACATTGGTATAACTTCACCTAAAAAAGAATATATAGTTCAAGAGTTTTTAGATAACGGGCTAAACAGTGTCTTTATGGGAGTTGGAGGAAGTTTTGACGTTCTTTCAGGAACTATCCCGAGAGCGCCAAAATGGATGCAAAAAGCTAATTTAGAATGGTTGTTTAGAGTAGCTAATGAACCAAGAAGATTATTCAAACGTTATTTCGTCGGGAATGTCACTTTTATAAAAGAGATAGTAAAAGAAAAGAGAAGTCAAAATGGCTAATATACTTCATATTTCACGAACAATGGATATAGGGGGAGCTGAGAAGATAGTATATCAATTGGCTACTGATTTAAAAGAAGAGTTTGATAGTGTTCATATAGCCTCTACAGGCGGATTATGGGAAGATGAGTTAAAGAAAAACGGCATTCAACATCATAAAATACTAGACGTTGAATCAAAATCACCTAAAACCCTTGCGACTAATTTTAAAATATTAAGCAGTATTATAAAAAAATATAAAATTGATATTATTCACACACATCATAGAATGGCAGCTTTTTATGCCAGATTACTAATGTATTTATTCCCGAAAGTAAAGCATGTCTATACAGCTCATAATATTTTTTTGATAATAGATTGAAAACTTTATAAATATTCAGTGCAAGGTGCAAGAGTAATAGCTGTAAGTATAGCGGTAAAAGAACATTTAAAAAAACAGTTAAATTTAAATAATGTAGAAATTATTTATAATGGCATAAAAGTAGATAACTCTAAAGAAACATCATCTGAAGTTACTGATTTTACAGGGACAAAAAAATAGGTTTTATTGGACGATTAGATTATCAAAAAGGTGTAGATATATTAATTAAGTCATTAGCTCGTCTAGATTATAGTGATTATAAAAATGTATATAATTGGAGCGGGACAAATGGAAAATGAGCTAAAAAGAACTAGTTTCTACTTATGAAATTAAATAGTAATGTAGAATTCTTAGGGTATAGAGATAATATTTCTACATTGATAAATAGCTTTGACTTTTTAGTTTTTCCTTCTAGATTTGAAGGTTTTGGTCTGGCGTTAGCGGAAACTTTTCTACGTGAAAAAACTGCTGTTGTAACAAATATCCTAGGTTTTAGCGATTTGATAAGTGAAGACAACTCTGTAATAGTTGAATCAGAAAACATCGATGAAATTAAAGATGGTATAGAATTATTAATTAGAGATGAAGAAAAAAGGATAACTTTAGGAAAAACGGCAAGAATTAGTACACTAGATATGGTAGAGTATGATGTATTTCTAAAAAAATATTTACAGGTATAAAAAAATATTAAATAGAAAAAAATATAAAAAAAACTATTGAAAAATCAATAGGTAAATAGTATTTATTTAAAAATTGAAGGAGATATACAGATGAAAAAAAGTAATGTTGGTTTTTTTGGTACAAGACCAGAAGCTATAAAGATGTGTCCGTTAGTTAATGAATTAAAGAGAAAATGGAAATTTTGATGTAAAAGTATGTGTAACTGGGCAACACCGAGAAATGTTAAATCAAGTATTAGATGTTTTCAAGGTAGTTCCAGATTATAATTTAGATATAATGAGAGATAATCAAACTCTATTTACTATTACAACATCAATATTAGATAAAATTAAACCAGTATTAGAAGATGAAAAACCAGATGTTGTTTTAGTTCATGGAGATACTACGACAACATTTGCTACTGCACTAGCTGCGTTTTATCTTGGTATAAAAGTAGGACATGTAGAAGCAGGATTGAGAACATACAATATTTATAGTCCATTCCCAGAGGAGTTCAATCGTCAAGCAGTATCTATCGTATCAAACTTTAACTTTGCACCAACAGAAAAAGCAAAAGAAAATCTATTAGTTGAAAAAAGAGATGAAGACACTATCTATGTTACTGGTAATACAGGTATAGATGCTTTAAAAACAACGATTAATCCAGAATATAAACATGAACTATTTGATTGGGTAGGAGATGATCGTCTAATAATGTTAACAGCACATAGACGTGAAAATCTAGGTGAACCAATGGAAAATATGTTCAAAGCTATAAAGAGAGTATTACAAGATCACAGCAATGTAAAAGTTATTTATCCAATTCATAAAAATCCAAGAGTAAGAGAGGTTGCTAATAGAATTTTTGGCGATGAAGATAGAGTTAAATTAATTGAACCGCTAGAAGTTATTGACTTCCATAACTTCCTTAATAAGAGTTATTTAATTCTAACAGACTCTGGTGGAATCCAAGAAGAAGCGCCATCATTAGGAAAACCAGTTCTTGTTTTAAGAGATACTACTGAAAGACCAGAAGGTGTTGCTGCGGGAACATTAAAACTAGTAGGGACAAAAGAAGAAGATATTTACAATAACTTCAAATTGTTATTAGAAAATAATGAAGAATACAAAAAAATGAGCCAAGCAAGTAATCCTTATGGAGATGGTAGAGCAAGTGAAAGAATAGCAGAAGTGCTATTAAAGGAGATATAGATTGTGGATAAAGTAGCAATTATTGTTCCAGTTTATAATGCAGAGGAATTTTTGAAATATAGTGTAGAAAGCATGTTAAATCAAACATATAGTAATCTGGAGATTGTTTTGGTAAATGATGGTTCTACTGACAAATCTGGATTACTATGTGATGAATATGCTCAAAAAGATAGCCGTATTAAAGTTGTTCATGTAGATAACGGTGGGCAAAGTAGAGCCAGAAATATTGGGGTTAAAAATACAACCGCTGATTGGGTTATGTTTTTAGATTCTGATGACTATTATGAAAAAATAACGGTAGAATATTTAGTAGCTTTGCGTGACAAGTTTAATGCCGATATGGCTGCAACTACGGTAGTAGAGGTAAGAAACTACGAAGTAAAAGACGCTTTGGATAGAGTTGACTTAGAAGGAGCTACTGTACTTAATAGAGAAACTGCTTTAGAAGAAATGTTCTATGGGAATATAGTAGGAACTCATCCAGGTGGAAAATTATATAAAAAAGAAATAGTAGAAAAATATCCATTTCCAGAAGGTGTGATTTATGAAGATTTGGCTATTGCTTATGAACATATAAATGCTTGTGAGAAAATAGCTGTAGGAAGCATAATCTATATAAATATTATAGACGAGTAGGAAGTACGGTGAATTCAGAATTTAATCCAAAAATACTAAACTTCTTTAATGCGATGGATTGCAATTTTGGCTATGTTGACAGAGACTTCCCAAATAATCCTAATATGAGAAGGGCGGTTAATAGCCGTTATGTCTTAAATGGATTACATGTAGTAAATGCGATGTTAAAATCAAATATGACTACAGAATTAAAAAAACAAAGAAAAAGATTTTTTTCTAAGTATTGGAAAGGATGTTTATGAAAAAAATCCTAGAGTTATTAAGAAAAAAACAAAAGTAAAATATGGGTTTATTTATAGTGTCTCCAAAAACTTTATACATTTAAGTACGAACTAAGTATTTAAAAAGATTAAACTTTAGAAAAAGATAATATAGGAGGAAAGATGATATATTATATAAATGCGCTAAAAACTGATGATAATACAGCGGGTCCTAAGGCGCCGAATGATATATACAAATTGACAAAAGAATATAATGGTAAAGAAATAATTTTTAATCCTTTTCCTGTAGATAAAGGTAGATTATATCAAAAAGCATGGTTATTATCTAAAAGGGGTAATGCAATGGATGAAGGTATTTTCTAGCGCTAAAGAAGGAGATGTTGTAATTTATCAACACCCTACTTATGGTATAGGATTAAATGCTAAATTTATTCCTTTGATTCAAAAACATAAAAAAGCGAAGTTTATAGCTGTTATTCACGATTTGGAGTCTCTTAGAATGGGGGTTCAAAAAGGGGTAGAACATAATCAGGAGTTAACTGATGCCGCAGATAATAAAGTACTGAGATGTTTTGATAAGATTATATGTCATAATGATTTTATGAAAAAATACCTTATCGAAAAAGGTTTTGAGGAAGACAAACTAGTTTCTCTAGAAATTTTCGATTATTTAACTGATGCACAGATGAATGATCAGGTGACAGATGGACTAGCAATAGCTGGGAATCTTTCAAAAGGTAAAAGTACATATATTTATGAGTTATTAAAAACTAATCCTAATTATAAGTTAAACCTATTCGGGCCTAACTTTGATAAGAGTATTGAGCTAGGGGAAAAAATAGAATATTTTGGTAGTTTTAAACCAGAAGTTCTTCCAGGTGAATTGCGAGGTAAGTTTGGGTTAGTATGGGATGGAGAAAGTTTAGAAACTTGTAGTGGGAACACTGGGAATTATTTAAGATATAATAACCCTCATAAAACGTCACTGTATTTAGCTTCTGGGATTCCTGTTATTATATGGAAAGAAGCGGCAATAGCGAAGTTTATTGAAGAAAACAATGCAGGAGTTGTCGTAGGTAGTTTATTAGAAATAGAAAATATCCTTAATAATATTTCTGAAGAAAAGTATGCTCAAATTAAGAAAAATGCCGAACAAATCGGGAAGAAATTAAGAGAAGGGTATTATTATAAAAAAAGGCATTGGAAAAATGTCTTGAAGAGGATAAAGTTAATGAGTAGAAACGGTGGGAAATTATGAATATAGTAATAAGAAGAGATTCTTTGAAAAAAATATGTTGTTTTTATATACCATATGTAGCTTATTTGTTATATAGTTTATTAAACACATCATTTTACGCTAAGTATATAAACAGTTATGGGAAAAATTTTGTTTGCATTTTGCGTTTTACTATTATTACTAAAAAGAGTTTCTTAGGGTGCTAGATTTACTTCTAGAGATGGAATTCTAGCTTTAGTACTAATAGTGATTACGGGATACTTTTCTATATGTATTTTGGATTAACTCAAACACTACTCCCAATATTTATTTACTCTGCGCGTAATATGGAAGTTAATAAAAATATTACGAATCTCATATATTATTAGCGTATTTATGCTAGTATTTATTATATTAAGTAGTTATTTAGGAATAATACAAAAACTATATTTATTATTCTGCATTAAGGGAAAGACAATACTTAGGATTTAGATATGCTTTATATCCATCATCTATTTTTATGTAATATTATCTTTTTAAAAAGTTTACCTGGAAAAAGAAAAATATTTCGTGGTTATCTCTAATATGTCTTTTAGTAGCTAATTACGTATTATTCCAGTATACAGATTCACGATTAACATTTATTTTAGGAGTAGCATTAATTGTTTTCTCTACTATAATGAAAAAATCACAAAAATTCAGAGAAATTTTACTAAATAGAACATTTATATGGTCGTTTCTTGTGCTAGCTTTATTAAGTATATATGCTACAATAAATTATGATTATTTAAGCGATTGGCAATCGGATCTAAATGAAGCTTTAGGTGGTAGATTATCACTTGGTAACAGTACTCTGAAATTTTACGGATATGGACTATTTGGAAAGACACTTTCGTTATCGGGTAATGGATTAGATGAAAATGGAATGCTTAATACATCAACATATGACTATGTAGATAACTTATATGTGTTATTACTGCTAAGAGCAGGGATAATATTCTTATTTATCTTCCTAGTAGCTATGACTATAATAATGAAAAAAATATATATCCAAAAAGACAGTTATTTATATATAATATTTATTTTATTAGCATTCCACGGAATCATAGATGATTTAATAATGCTACCTCAATACAATAGTTTTTGGTTTGTAGTAGCTGCACTATTTATGGGTAGAAGAATAAGTAAGACAACAAATAATGAAAATACCGAATAGTATTTGCTATTTAGAAAGGAATAATTATGTACGATTATTTAATAGTAGGAGCAGGGATTATCAGGTGCAATCTTTGCTCACGAAGCGACAAAAAAAGGAAAAAAAGTAAAAGTAATAGATAAACGTGATCATATTGGCGGAAATATATACTGTGAAAATGTAGAAGGTATTAACGTCCATAAATATGGTGCGCATATTTTTCACACATCAAATAAAGAGGTATGGGAATATGTAAACCAGTTTGCTGAATTCAATAATTATATTAATTCACCAGTAGCAAACTATAAAGGTAAGTTATACAATTTACCTTTTAATATGAATACTTTTTATGGGTTATGGGGGACTAAGACTCCTAAAGAAGTAAAAGCAAAAATCGCAGAACAAACTCTTCATCTTAAAGATACTGAACCTAAAAATTTAGAAGAACAAGCGATTAAACTAATAGGGACAGATGTGTATGAAACTTTAATTAAAGGTTATACAGAAAAACAATGGGGACGTAGTGCTACAGAATTACCACCATTTATTATTAAGCGTCTTCCTGTACGTTTTACTTTCGATAATAACTACTTTAACGATAGATACCAAGGTATTCCTATTGGTGGATATAATGTTATTATTGAAAATATGTTAAAAGGTATCGAAGTTGAACTTAATGTTGACTTCTTTGAAAATCGTGAAGAACTTGAAGCAAGTGCTAAAAAAGTTGTGTTCACAGGTATGATAGACCAATACTTTGACTATAAATACGGTGAATTAGAATATAGAAGTTTACGCTTTGAGCATGAAGTATTGGATGAAGATAATTTCCAAGGGAATGCTGTAGTGAATTATACAGAGCGTGAAGTACCATATACACGTATTATTGAACATAAACACTTTGAGAAAGGTACTCAAGAAAAAACAGTTATTACTCGTGAATATTCAGCAGATTGGAAACGTGGGGATGAACCTTATTATCCAATTAATGATGAGAAAAATAATGCAATATACCAACAATATTTAGAAGAAGCTAAAGGCAAAGATGTAATATTCTGTGGGCGTTTAGCGGACTATAAATACTATGATATGCATGTAGTAATAGAAAGAGCGCTTAATGTGGTGCGTGAAGAGTTAGGAGAGTAGTAATAAAGATTGCTTTAAATTATTATTTGTAAGAGTGTGCTTATAAATACATTTATCTATAAACCTACCATTGCATGTTTGTGGTGGTAGGTTTTTAAGGAGAAATAAAGCAGAGGAGGAACTTAGGTGAAAGTAATTAGAAATTATTTGTACAACTTATCGTATCAAATATTAAATATAATATTACCGATTATCACAGTACCTTATGTCACGCGTATATTTACTAGTGAAGAATTAGGGAATTACGGTTTTTACAATTCAATAGTAAGTTATTTTGCTTTGTTTGCGATGTTAGGGATTAGTATTTATGGTACAAAGCAAATAGCTGCTTCCAGAGATGTAAGTAGTACTTTTTGGAATATTTACATCATTCAAGTTATTACGAGTGGTATAGCAATAGTAATATACTTCTTTATAATAAAAATTAATACCTGGAAATGTCAGGTATGATACCATTAATATTAGCGATTAGCTTATTTGGAAAACTAGTCGATATATCTTGGTTATTCTCAGGTAAGGAAGATTTTAAAAAGATTACTATTCGTAATGGTATAGTAAAACTAGCTGGTGTATTAAGTATCTTCACTTTTATTAAAAGTCAAGACCAATTATATCTTTATGTATTTTTCTTAGTAATCTTTTGATTTTCTAGGACAATTAGTAATGTGGGTACCTGCGAGAAAATTTTTAAGAAAACCTACATTTAATAAAGAGATTATTAAAACACATATTAAACCGACGGTAATGTTATTCCTACCTCAAGTTGCGATTTCTCTATATGTTGTACTAGATAGAACATTGCTAGGGGTTTTAGGTTCATACTCTGATGTAGGTATTTATGAACAAGGGCAAAAGTTAACGAGTATATTGTTAACGGTAGTAAGTTCATTGGGAACAGTTATGCTACCAAGAGTGTCAAATTTACTTTCGGATAATAAGCATAAAGAAGCGGAAAATATGGTTAAGTTCTCTTTTACATTGTATAACTTAATAATTTTTCCCAATGGTATTTGGTTTGTTAGCTGTTAATGAAATATTCATTAAACTGTTTTTAGGTGAAAGTTTCCAAGATGTAAAATATGTTATTTATATAATAACGATAAATATTATGTTTATAGGCTGGACGAATATACTTGGATTCCAAGTGCTTGTAGTGAGAGATAAAAACACAAAGGAGTTTATGTTATCTACAACAATACCAGCGGTGGTCAGTGTTCTCGTTAACTTAGCCATGATACCATGGCTTGGTTATATTGGAGCTAGTATAACATCGGTAATCGTAGAGTTTTTAGTCTTTGCGATACAGTGGTACTATAGTCGAAACATTATAAATAAAGGATTATTGTTTAATACAGAATTATTAAAAATTATAATTGCTGCATTAAGTATGTTTACTGTTATTGAAGGTGCGAAAATGCTATTTAGTCTTAGCGGATTAATAGGATTAGTGGTATATGTTTTAGTAGGAGGAACTATATATCTATTTATACTATTAGCGTTAAAAAGCTATCAATATTCGAGAAATAAAAAGCAACATTGAAAACATTAAAAAAATAAATTAATATGATAAAACCAACTGGATAAAGTATCTGGTTGGTTTTTTTACTAGGAAAAATTGTATTGAAAAAAATATTTTTTTCTCAGTATTGAAAAAAATCAGTGCTGAATTTTATCTTTTATTTATGTATAAAGTAGACAAAAAAATATAGCTTACATAATAAAAAAATAATATAAAAATTGAGTTATGTAAGGTTTGAAAACGTACTAATTGATACTTAAAAATCAGAGTGTGAAAGTGAAGAAAAACGCTGTAAAAATCAATGAAATAAGGTAAATTTTTCTGACAATTATGGAAAATAAAAAAATTAAAAAAATATGTTTTTTTCGGTTCAAAATATTTTACTTGTAGCTAATTATAATGTTATAATAACTAGTGCAAATAGCGGACTAGTGCTAAAATACTAGTTTTTTTTACAAGTTTTTTTTATGAAAAATAATATTAAAAAGTTAAAGGAGAAAAAAACGTGATCGGAAAAAAATAATTTATTAAAGAAACAACAGAAACAGGGAACCCGCGTTGAAACTTACTCAATTAAAAAAATTTAAAGTAGGTGCAGCGAGTGTTCTTGTCGGTGTAGGTATTTTCTTTGGAGCAGGAGCAGCTCAAGCGAGTGACCAAACTGCAGAAAATACAGCCGGAAAAAATACTAATGTAGATGCAGGTGCAAGCAATGCTAACAATGCTAATGTTGCCGCTAATGCAAACGTAGCGACAGAAGCTAAAGTAGAAGCTAACACAAATGCTGCTACAGAAGTAAAAGTAGAAACTAAAGAAGAAGCAAAAGCAGAAGTAAATGCAAATGCTACAGCAGAAACAAAAGTTGAAGCTGACAAAAATACTGCAGCGGAAACTAAAGTAGATGCTGAAAACAAAGAGGTTGAGGCAAAAGCTGAAACTAAAGAAGAAGCAACTGATAAAAAAGAAGAAACAGCTAAAGAAGATAAAAAAGAAGAAGCTAAACCAGCAGTTAAAGAAGATAAAAAAGAAGTAAAAGTAGATAATACAAAACTATCAAACTATATTTCTAATATTGAATCTAATATTCAAAGCGGAAAATATGCTAATAAAACTGATGAGAGTTTAGATGAACTTAAAAAAGCTTTAGCTAATGCTAAAATCACAGCAGGTACAGCTACATCTCAATCACAATTAGATAAAGCTTACCAAACATTAGTTACTACTGCTAACTCAAGATTAAGAAATAGATCTAAAGATGCAGTAGAAAGCAAAGTAGAAGTTAAACCAGAAGACAAAACAGAACCAAAACCAGAAACAAACGCTATTGCTAACACTGGGAAAAATGACCCTCGTAATGGGAAAGTAATTAATAAAAATGCAGCATTCCGTGCAGATGTGGCAGGAGCAGCATCAGGAATCGGTGCAGATGTTGAAGATGCAACAGCAACACCAAAAGCAGAAAAACCAACAGAATTTTCTAAAATTAATGCAAAAGAACTAGTTAAACAAATTAACTGGTTAGATTTTGGAGATACAAGTGCTTGGACTAATACCACAAAAGCTAAAGATGGTAGAACAGCTCTTCAAGTAGGATCAACTTACACTAAAGAAATTATGCCTGGATATATAGTTAATATTAAGGTTAAGAGTCTTAAACCATTCCAAGCAACTGAAATCTATAAAAACCGTATGGAAGCAGAAGGTGCTACAGAAGCAGAAAAAGCTACATATGATCCAAATGCAAAAAATGGATACATTGGAACTATTGGAGATCCTACAACTAGAGCAGCTTTCGCAAACAGAGAAGAAGCAAAAGTAGTAGCAGACGCTCAAAATCGTTGGACTGAAATTCGTACAGAAGGAATTGATACTGGTTCAAAACGAACAACAATTTCATCTGAGTATAATGGTGCGAATATCGGTGTTCAATTTGAGATTTCTGCAACATTCCGTGGTAAATCAGTAAAACCTGCAGTAGTAGCTGCTGATGGTGAGTCAGCTAACCCTGGTGAATTAGTATTATTCACTACAAATGGTACTGGTTGGAAACATATCGGAGAATGGAAAAAAACTTCTTGGGGGGGAAATACTGAAACGTATGTAGTTCAAGACACACACAATTATTTTGATCCCGCAAATAACTATAGTAGATCAAAATTTGTTGATGTAAATGGTGCTAGAATATCAGGATTAAACTTGGAATTACTTCGTAATGCTAATGAGGTTGGCCCAGATAAAAAACCAGTAGCGTGGAAATACTTTGGTAGTCCAGACCAAGTTACGGGTGGATTAGGAACTGGAGTTTCGGACCAAACGTGTCTGCTAACCGTTTCTCAGTACCTCTAGTTATGACTCAAGGAGCTTCAGAAGTGGGACTTTATATCGCATCATCAGGTAAACAATCTGCTATGCTTGGATTCTTCCCTCTTGATGAAGGAGACGCTCCAGAAAGTTATGGAAAAGCACAACACTCAATTGGAACGGTAGACGGTGTAACAGGTACAAAACTTTCTCAACCATACTTAGGAAGTGTAAGTCCTGATATGGATGAAAATAACGCAAAAGACTGGACAGGTGATGATAACACTATTTCAGCAGATGAAGGTGTTGATCAAATTTTACCTGATAACTTAAAAGGTCAAACTAATGATATGATTAAATTAGACCGTACTCGTCCAGGAACGTATACTTTAGATGTTGAAGCACACACTGATGGAGCAGCTAAAGCATATATTTACGGTTGGATCGACTTTAACCAAAATGGAAAATTCGATGAGGATGAGCGCTCTGATTTGGCAACTGTTACAAAAGATGGACCAGTTAGACTTGAATTCAGAAATGCAAAAACAATGATTGACCCAAGTGTTACTGAATTAGGTACACGTGTTCGTATTGCTAGTAATCAATCAGATATTGAAAACCCAACAGGTTTAGCTTTATCTGGAGAAGTAGAAGACTTTAAAACTCAAATTACTTTCCCTCCAAAAGGTGAGCGTAAAGAAACAATCGATGTTCAAGGAGCGACACAAACAGCAACAGTTGCTTTCACGGCTCAAGGACTATACAAGTACAACCGTGATAAAAATGCAGAAATCGATCAAACTGTAGCTCCAGTTATTATTGATAATAGAACGAAACAAGTAATAAATCCAAAAGCTGATGGATATTATGTAATACCAGGAGAAGGTAAATATAAAGTTACTCCAAACGGTAATAACGTAGATATTGAATTTACTCCAGAAGATAACTTTGTAGGAACTGCGAGCGGTATAAGTATCCGTCGTACAGATGATAATGGTTATACAACTGATTGGATTTCTAAGGATAAAACATTATTACCATCAATTAATGAAGTGATGGATAATATGGATGGTCTATATATTCCAACAGTAACGCCTAAAAACATCGAAGGTGTTGACAAAACTTCTACTGATGTTCAAGGTGCAACTCAAACAGGAACACCAGAATTTGAATTAGAAGGAACTAACAGCAACGGTGAAAAAATTAAAATAACACCTGATTTAGAGTACGGAGTTAAATTTATTGACCCAGCAACAGGTCAAGAAACAAATGATCATATTGTGACAGTAGAAGGAGAAGGTACATATGTATTAGACCAAGCAACAGGTCAAGTAACATTTAAACCTGAACCAGGATTTACTGGAACAGCAAAAGGTATAACAGTGTCACTTACAGCTCCAGTTGGTAGAGATAAAGATGGTAATGTACCAGCAGATGCTCTTAAAACAGCAACAGCTAAATACACACCAACAGTAACACCAATTACTTTAACACCAACAAATAAAGTTTCTGAAGATGTACAAAATGTACCTCAAACACAAACTCCAACATTTGAATTAAGTAATGACAAAACAGCAGAAATCACTAGTAAGAAATTAGTAGATCCAGCAACAGGTCAACCAACTGATGCAACTACTGTAACAGTGGCAGGAGAAGGTAGCTACACTATCGATCCAACAACTGGGGCAGTAACATTCGTACCAGAAAAAGATTTCGTTGGAACTGCAAAAGGTGTAACAGTTCAAGCAACTGCAACAATTAAAAATGAAGATGGTAAAACAACTACAATTACTGCAGATGCAACTTACACACCAACAGTAGTACCAGCTGTACCAACAGCACAACCAGCTAAATCAATCGATGTTCAAGGTGCAACTCAAAAAGGTAAACCAACATTCGAAGGTACAACTGTAACAGTTAATGGTGAACAAAAACCAGTAACAATCAAAGAAAACAGCTATACATTAGTTGATAAAGATGGAAATGAAGTAACATCAACTCCAGCTTATGCTGAAGATGGAACTACTGTAATTGGAACACATACTATCAATCCAACAACTGGAGAGGTAACATTTACTCCAACTGATAAATCATACTCAGGAAAGTAACACCAGTAAGTGTTCAAGCAGAAAGTTCAAATGGAATTAAAGTATCAACAACTTACACACCAGAAATCGTACCTGTAACACCAACAGCTCAAGACGCAGCAACAAAAGATGTTCAAGGTAAAACACAAACAGGTAAACCAACATTCGAAGGTGGTAAAGCAACAGTTGATGGTGTAGAAAAAACTGTAGAAATCGATGAAGATACACCAGCAACATTCGAAGATGGATCAAAAACTAAGACAATTCCTGGAGAAGGTACATACACAGTAGCGCCAGACGGAACAGTTACATTCGTACCAGAAAAAACATTCACAGGAGAAGGAACTGGAGTAACAGTTAAACGTGTAGATAAGAACGGAACAGAAGTAACGGCTAAATACACACCAACAGTAACACCAGTAACACCAACTGCAGATCCAGCAGAAACAACTGGAAAACAAGGACAAGTACAAACAGGAGCGCCAACATTCACAGCTGGAAACCCTGACGTACCAATGAACGATGCAGTACCAGCAACATTTGAAGATGGATCAACAACTAAGACAGTTGATGGAGTTGGAACATACACAGTAGCACCAGATGGAACAGTAACATTCACACCAGAACCAAGTTTCGTAGGTAAAGCACCAGCGGTAACAGTAGTACGTGAAGACATGAATGGAACAAAAGCATCAGCTACATATACACCAACAGTAACACCAGTTACACCAGCCGCAACACCAGCTGAGTCAGTAGCACCACAAGGAATTGTGCAAACTGGAACAGTAACATTTACAGAAGGTGATCCAGTAGCACCAATCAATAAAGAAACAATTACTTTATTAGATGAAAATGGACAACCAGCAGCATCAGTAGAAGCTAAATCACCAGAAGGAAAAGTAATCGGAACATACACAGTAGATAAAGAAACAGGAGTAGTAACATTCACTCCAACAGATAAATCATACTCAGGAGATGTAGTAGCAGCTAAAGTACAAGCGAAAGACGCAAATGGAACAACAGTAGAAACTACATACACTCCTAAGATTACACCGGTAACACCAACAGCTCAAGACGCAGCAACAAAAGATATCCAAGGTAAAACACAAACAGGAACACCAACATTTACAGAAGGTGATCCATTAGTACCAATCGATGAAAATACACCAGCAACATTCGAAGACGGATCTACAACTAAGACAATTCCTGGAGAAGGTACATACACAGTAGCACCAGACGGAACAGTTACATTTGTACCAGAAAAATCATTCACAGGAAAAGGAACTGGAGTAACAGTTAAACGTGTAGATAAGAACGGAACAGAAGTAACGGCTAAATACACACCAACAGTAACACCAGTAACACCAACTGCAGATCCAGCAGAAACAACTGGATTACAAGGACAAGTACAAACAGGAGCACCAACATTTACAGCTGGAAACCCTGACGTACCAATGAACGATGCAGTACCAGCAACATTCGAAGATGGATCAACAACTAAGAAAGTTGACGGAGTTGGAACATACACAGTAGCAGCAGATGGAACAGTAACATTCACACCAGAACCAAGTTTCGTAGGTAAAGCACCAGCGGTAACAGTAGTACGTGAAGATATGAATGGAACAAAAGCATCAGCTACATATACACCAACAGTAACACCAGTTACACCAGCTGCAACACCAGCTGAGTCAGTTGCACCACAAGGAATTGTACAAACTGGAACAGTAACATTCACTGCAGGTAACCCAGTAGCGCCAATTAATAAACAAACAATTACTTTACTAGATGAAAATGGTAAACCAGCAGAATCAGTAGATGCTAAATCACCAGAAGGAAAAGTAATCGGTAAGTTTACAGTAGATAAAGAAACAGGAGTAGTAACATTCACTCCAACAGATAAATCATACTCAGGAGAAGTAGTACCAGTTAAAGTACAAGCGAAAGACGCAAATGGAACAACAGTAGAAACTACATACACTCCTAAGATTACACCAGTAGCACCAACTGCAGATCCCAGCAGAATCTATTGGAAAACAAGGACAAGAACAAACTGGAAAACCAACATTCACACCAGGTAACCCAGCGGTACCTATGAATGATAATACACCAGCAACATTCGAAGATGGTAAAAACAACTAAGACTGTAGATGGAGTTGGAACATACACAGTAGCACCAGACGGAACAGTAACATTCAAACCAGTACCAAGTTTCGTAGGAGAAGCTCCTTCAGTAACAGTAGTACGTGAAGACATGAATGGAACAAAAGTTTCAGCTAAATATACACCAACAGTAACACCAGTTAGACCAACAGGTGAAGAAGTAACATCAGAAGATATCCAAGGTAAAACACAAACAGGAAAACCTACATTTACAGAAGGTGATCCAGTAGTACCAATGGATGATAGTGTTCCAGCAACATTTGAAGATGGATCAACAACTAAGACAATTCCTGGAGAAGGTACATACACAGTAGCACCAGATGGAACAGTTACATTCGTACCAGAAAAATCATTCACAGGAAAAGGAACTGGAGTAACAGTAGTACGTGTAGATAAGAATGGAACAAAAGCATCAGCTAAATACACACCAACTGTAATTCCTGTAACACCAACTGCAGATCCAGCGGAATCAACAGGAGTTCAAGGTCAAGAACAAACAGGAAAACCAACGTTCAACCCAGGTAACCCAGAAGTACCAATGGATGATGAAGTACCAGCAACATTTGAAGATGGAAAAACAACTAAGACAGTTGACGGAGTTGGAACATACACAGTAGCACCAGATGGAACAGTAACATTCAAACCAGTACCAAGTTTCGTAGGTAAAGCACCAGCGGTAACAGTAGTACGTGTAGATAAGAATGGAACAAAAGCATCAGCTACATATACACCAACAGTAACACCAGTTACACCTACATCAGAAGATGTAACATCAACAGATGTACAAGGTAAAACACAAACAGGAACACCTGTATTTACACCTGGTAACCCAGTAGTACCGATGGATGATAAAGTACCAGCAACATTCGAAGATGGATCAACAACTAAGAAAGTTGATGGAGAAGGTACATACACAGTTTCACCAGATGGAACAGTAACATTCGTACCAGAAAAATCATTCACAGGAACAGCGACTGGAGTAACAGTTAAACGTGTTGATAAGAATGGAACAGCAATTACTGCTAAATACACACCAACAGTAACACCAGTTACACCAACTGGAGAACCAGCTGAATCTATCGGACCTAAAGGTCAAGAACAAACTGGAAAACCAACATTCACACCAGGTAACCCAGAAGTACCAATGAATGATGAAGTACCAGCAACATTCGAAGATGGATCAACAACTAAGAAAGTTGATGGAGTAGGAACATACACTGTAGCTAAAGACGGAACAGTAACATTCAAACCAGAACCTGAATTCGTAGGTAAAGCACCTTTCAGTAACAGTGGTTCGTGAAGATAAGAATGGAACAAAAGTTTCAGCTACATATACACCAACAGTAACACCAAGTACTAAATATGTAGATAACAAAGGAAATGCAATTCCAGGATACCCAGAAGTAGACGGAACTGTAGAGAAAAAAGATATTCCTGGTTACACATATGTAGGAACGAAAACTGATGAAAAAGGAAATACAACTCATATTTATGAAAAAGTTGTAACTCCAGTACCAGCTCCAACACCAAACGAACCAGTTAAACCAGTAGTGCCATCAGTAGAGAAAGCTCAAAAAGCAAAACCTAAAGCGAAACCCACAAGCTAAGCGTTTAGCAAATACAGGTGAAGCAGAAACACACTCTACATTAGCAGGATTTGGATTACTAGTTCTAGGTGGATTAGTTGCTGCAGCAAGAAGAAGAAAAGAAAAATAAAACTAAATAGTTTTAAAAAAAGCTAATCGTCAATACATTTGGCGATTAGTCTTTTTTTTGTTTAATAGAATATAAAAAAACGGATTTGAAATTTCAAATCCGTTTTATAATTTAATTATTTATTTTCCTTGACGTTTTCTTACTGCTAAAGCAATTCCAGCAAGGATAACTGCAAAGCCAGTAGCTGCAATTCCGCTCGGTTGATCTAAACCAGTTTGAGGTAATAATTTTGAAGTTGGTTTAGCAACTTTAGATGTAGGAATTTTCTTACCATCTTGATTAACGTAAAGAGGTTTAGTGTTTTCGTTGTTAGGTAATTTATTGCTATTTGTATTATTAGTAGTGTTATTGTCACTGCTATTGTTGTTATTATCACTATTATTACTATTGCTGTCGCTAACGTTACTGTTACTGTTGTTATTAGTATTATTAGTATTAGTATTATCGGTGTTAGTGTTGTCTTCGCTAGGAGTAGCGTTTAGGTTAGTGATATTGATATTTACATTATGGATACCATTAGTTATAGCGTAATCAAAGTTGTTTTTATCTGCTGTATAACCTTCAGGTAATTCAATGCGAATAGTATAATCACCATTTAATAATAGTTTTTCAAATGCCTGTTTATTATACTTACCAAGTGTTAGCTCGTATTCTTTACCAGATTTACTTACTGCAAATACTTTAGTTCCCTCTGGAACAGTTTGATTAAAGGTTACGTCTAATCTGTTAGTATCAGCATAATTGAATCTGAAATCAACAACTTTTTGAGGATTATCTTTATCGATAGTAACAGTAGCTTCTGGTGAAGATACCCATGTTACTTTTTGATCTTGATCAACTATTTTTATAGTGTATTTACCATAAGGTAGAGTAGGAAGTGTTGATTCGTAGTGTTTATTTAACTCAACATCAACTCTCTTACCATTTTCATCAAGAACGATATAACGAGTGATTTCTGGATACATTCCATAGTCAGCACCTGATGAGTCATCGGTAAATTTAACTTCGATACGACCAGAAGTATCTTTTTCTGTAGGCGTTGTAGTATCGTTATTAGTATTGTTAGAAGGGGAAGTTGGTTTAACGACTAAATTACCATTTATATCTAGGGTTGTCATATTTTGAACTTTATCCCAAATATAAAAGCGAACAGTACTTAAATCTACACCTTCTGGTAGTTTATAAGTTCCATCTTTTTCTTTTTTAACTTCTACTTCTTCTCCATCTTTAGTGTATACTAGGGAAGTATCATCTAATCCGCTACCGTTTTCGATAACTTTACCTGGGTTAAAGACTCTTGTTGTTTTATTATATAAGTCAGATTTTTTCTCTAAAGTAGGGGCTGTTCTATCGATTTTAACTATAAAGTTAAGTTCTTGTTTTTTAGCACCAGCAGCACTTGGTCTATATGTAATTACGTATTGGTATTCACCATCTGGCATTATATTACCGTCTTTGTCTTTTCCATTCCAATCAGATGAAGAAACAACAGCACTACGTGCGTTCATAGCCCAACCATAGTCTGATTTACGTTGACTTTCATTACCAGATTCGAAAATAGGTTGTGTTCTATTAACATCATCTTTTTTATACACTGTTACGTGGATATTATCAACATTACGAAGTAAAACAGCTTTTAGTTTAACTGAATCATAGTTACCATCACCATTAGGAGAGAAGTACAGGTTATTTGCATCATATTTTGTACCATTTTCACCTAAGATAGCTTCATTATAATTACCGTTAGTATATACGTCAGATACTAGTGATGTGAAGTGGTTTCCTTCATCTTTAGTAGGAGTATCAGCCTTGTCATCAGTATAATAGTAGAAAGGTTTTTCTTTATCTTTGAAATCATAAATTGGTTTTTCTATACCTTCTAGGTCTTGGAAAGTTCCTTTGAATCCTAAGAACGGGGCACTAACTACTTCTTTTTTAGTTTCACTGTCTTTAAAGAATGTGAATCCTTCTAGGAAGTATCCATTTTTCATTAGTTTACTTAATTCTTCTGAATATTTAGAAGTATCTACACTAACTTTAATAGTTTTAGAACCGTTAGCTGGTACGATAATAGATTCACCTTTAACATCTGTAAGTTGTCTAGCTTTAAGAGTTGCTCTACCATCAACTACTTCATCAGTGTTTACAACAGTATTATAGTCTAATTTTCTATCTTTATTAGAAAGGTTATGAACTGTAACTTCATATTCAAACTTATCTCCAACATTACCTAAAGCAATGCTTGGTTTTTTATCTTTTGTTGTTAAGTATAAGTCACCATATGCAGCTGCAGTAACGTCAGCTAACCCAGCACCTTGTTGACGTGGTGAGTAATAAGTGTTACTTTCAGGGTTAATAGCTGGTTTCGCAGTACTCATTACTAGGTTTGAAGTAGAGATTCTAATTGTTCTTTAGAATAATTAGGGAATCTTTCTTCTAATACTTGTCTAACAAGAGCTACAGATCCAGCAGCATGTGGAGTAGCCATACTAGTTCCTGAGTTCATATAATATAATCCATTGTTAACTGAAGAGTAAATCATACCACCAGGGAAGGCAACATCAGGTTTAAGTTCACCTTCAGTAGAAACACCCCAACCTGAGAAGTATAACATTTTTTTAGCATCTTTATATGGTTCTTTAACAACAGTATCTTTAATATTTAACTTGTATTTTCCTGCATTAGCTGCAAGCTCTACACCAAGTTTATTACCGATAATACCTACAGGAATATATGAACTTTCATAACCTCCTAGGTATAGTTTAGTAGGAGTATCACCTTGTTCTTTATTTTGATAAATAAGGACACCTTTTGCCCCAGCTTTTCTAAGTTCAACTAATTTGTCGTTATCAGTAACTGAACCACCACTTTCAACTAGTACGATTTTTCCGTTCACAGACTTATCGCTATATGAACCAGCTTCACCTAGAGGTAAATAAACGTAATCTTGATCGCCTTTAGCGTTGAAAGTTAATAAATAGTGGACGATATCAGAATGACCATTATTTAAGTCGGCATTGTCTTTAAGTTGAGGGACATCAAGTGAGATAGATGTTTTATGTGCAACTGATGCATTGTATGCAGAAATTGCAAGAACGTTAGGGTCAACTGCAGGTGTGTTGGCAGTACCATAATCTGGATTATCAGCTTTTGGTTTAGCATGCCAATATCCACTTGTTGCATAGTTTCCTCCGGCTGTCACAATAGTAACCCCAGCCTTACGTGCTTTTTCTAAAGCTGCACGAGTTGCGTCATCAAGGTCATCAATCATACCAGTAGGTGAACCAAAGCTCATATTAATAGTATCGGCTCCTAGTTTTACTGCATCTTCAATAGCTTTTACCATAGTGAAGCTTTGTTGAGTTCCACCTTTTTTCTCAGAGAATAATCTCATAAAGATTAACTGAGCTTCTGGTGCAACACCTTTAATGATATCTCCAGTTGGAGCAGGTTCAGTACCATTACCAACTGCAGAACCAGATACGTGAGTACCATGAGATAAAGTATCAAATTCTTTTATATCATCATTCATATCGCTGTAGTTGTATGCGAAAATTACTTTATCGTTATACCATTTACCATAGTTAATACCTGCTTTTTTCTTTGCAGCTTCTAATTCTGCTTCGTTTTTATAGCGGGCTTTACTTTTATCTAGTAGTTGGAATAGATTGTGGCTAATATCTAAACCAGTATCTAAAACAGCTACTACACGACCTTGACCTTTAATACCTTTATCCCAAAGAGGTTGAACATTAATAAGTGAGTTTTCTTCACTTACTTTATTTGGATTAGTATTTGGTGTGATTGTAGTATCGGCTGTATTGTTAGTTGTTACTTCATTACTTGCAGGAGTTCCGCTAGCTTGAGTTTTATTGTTTTGTTTTACTTCTACTTTTTCAGCTTGTGGAGTAGATTGAATAGTGTTTTCTGTTTTTTCTCGATAGTTTTTTCAGGTGTAGGAGTTGCTTCAGTAGTGTTAGATTGGGTAGTAGAAACAACAGGAGTCGCTGTATTTTCTACTTCAGCAGCAAGTGCTCCGTTTTGAGCTGCAACTGCAAATCCAGCACCTACTAATACTGAAAATAATCCTACTTTATATTTTCTTAATGAATATTTTTTTCGTTCATTTAGCATTTAAGTGCCCCCTTAAAAATATTGTATAAGTGTATATTATCACGAAAAAGTAGTAAAATAACAAATGTTTTCAGAGAAAATAGACGCTTAATTTTTTTATTTTATTAATACAAATTAGTAAAAACACTAGTAATAAAAAAGTTTTGAGAGTATAGTAAGAATTTTTATAGAGAAAAATTTTTTTAAGAAAAATATTATAGGTTATATATCTAAAAACAAAAAAATATATTTGTTTTTAATTTTTTTATATAGAAGTGTAATCAAGTTGTTTTTTTATTAAAAATTACAGATTTTATTGAATGTATATACTAGCTTAAATTGTAGCAGACTATATGGAAAAAGTGTTATAATAAAATTACAACATAATAACAGAATGGGGGAGTGATTTATGTCGAAAAATAAAGAAGATAATTAATTTTTCCTGGTGGAAAAGGTTAAAGAAGAAATTTCAGTATCAGAAGTTTTAAAGATTAGTGGGATTAGACTTCTATAATAAAAATAGAGTTTAACGATAAAAAAATAATGCAGAAGATTTTATTAGAAGTTTGGAATTGTTTTGTAGATTTCTTGATAGTGAGGGAGAGAAAGAAATTTATTAAATGCAGCTTTAGAAGAATCTATCTATAATATAGAGGCGAGAGTTTTTTTGCTATATTAGCAAGTAATGACGAAGAGTATGTTAAAGAGAAAAAGATACTTGAACTTAGAAAGGAAACTGAGGGATTTCCTATTAAATTATATAAAATATCGGGAGTAGAAGTAAATCCATTCGAATACCGTGTTTCAAGCCATCTTGCGCAATTTTATATGGAGAATAAACTTTATAATAGAGCGCCAAGAAGCTATTATAAGTATCTTGACTTTTTTTAATGAAAATTTCTTTATTGATATGCATCGTAAATTTTTAATTTCATATTTATTAAATAATAAATTTAGTGATTATGATATTCACTATAATAGCTTGAGGGGATGAACTAAAAAATGATGAAACTATTATACTATCAAAATTTTTCTATCATATATTAGTTCAAGAAGAGGAAGCTGCCTTTGCTTATTTTGAAAAATTAAGACAAACTAATAAATATTTAAATGTTCATTTAGAAAAAAATATTGAATCCTCCAAAAAAATCTATGCATATTTCTGGAGGAGATAGGGTGAAATATGCTCAAATAATTAGGGCTTTTTGTGATTTTGAAGACCTTTTTAATAAAGAATACTTCTTTGATATAATCGCTAGTCTGAGAGAAAGAACCCCTATAGATGATAAAAAAATGAGACGTTATTTAAAACGTGATGAAGTTACACCGATGGATATGTTTTGTGACCCTACCTTTAAACAAATAGGTGAAAAACAGATTTTTATTTTATGGGAAGCAGCCTTAGTAGATAAAGATTGTTTTTTAGATCTATTTAAAGAAGAAGTACTTGATTTAGATGGTATCGGAGTAGGAACTGTTAATAAATTAATAAAAAAATGGTGTTGAATTTAGGGAGGAGTAGTAAATATGGGAAAAGATATAAATAATAAGTTACTAATCCAACTATGGAAAGAGTTTCTAGTGCAAAATAACTTTTCTAGCGTGGAGGACGCCTTGGAAGAGTTTTTAAAGTGTTGTAGTGAAACAATAAATAGTAATATTGATGAATATGAAAATATGTTAGAAACTGGCAAATAAAAATGTTGAAGAGGAAAGTTATGAAGAATACCCTCCTGTAGATTCTATAGATGCACTATTAATTAAAGAAGTCTATGATTTAGAGTTTGAACTTATGAAGGTAGAGGGACAACTAGAAGATGCAGCGTTAGAAAATGGGGATGTGGCTTTCGTTGATGACAAGGATATAAAACGACAATTAAGACTAACAAATATGTTAGGTAGCTTATACTTAACTCAGAATTTTTATATAAAAGCAATTGATTGCTTCTCATTAGTTTTAAAAGTAAATCCAAGTGATAAATATGATGTAAAATATAAACTAGGAAAAGCATATTTATATAGTGATATGGAAGAAGAATTACTCAAAACTGGTAAAAAAAGTTATGATTATAAAAAAAGATGAAGCATTACTTATGTTGCTAGTTTCTAATTATATAACTAAAGGAGATATACCATTTAGCACATTATTATTTTTGAATGTATAAAATTAATTAATAATAAGTTAGTTGAACATATAAATGCAAGTGAAATTCCTGTAGATTTAGTAGAAAAAAACACCTAAAAAAATCTAAAAAAACAAATTAGATAGAGTTATCTTTGCATTTAGAACGATAGATCAGTATATCTTAACAATGTATCATTATGATTATATGAAATACTTTGCGAATAATAAGCTTCCAAAACAAGAGTTCAAAAAAATTGATAGAAAATTTAATTTTTGAAAAAGAAATTTTTTTGAAGGTATAGAAAAATAAAATATATATATTTAGAAATAATGGATTCTATACTAGAGATGATTTCGCTGAAGTAAATAAAAAAGGACGTATTAAAGTTAGAAGGAATAGGTGAGAAAAACAATCTTAAAACTTATTCAAAATGGTGTGGAATTTAAAAAAATAATAAAAAAAGTAAAATAGATGATTATTTTTGTCTATTTTTACTTTTTTTGTTTTAATAGAGATTTAAAGATTTAAAAAAATATTGATTTGAAGCTAAAAAAATAAGAAAAATTCATTCAATTATGTAAACAATGATGTTAAATTTTCTGACAATATATTGACGGAGAAAAATTTGTTTGCTATAATGTGTAAAACACATCAAAGAAAGGCTATGTATATACAGGTGCATAGAGGGGAAATTGGTAATGGAAAGAAAAAAAATGTTAAAGGTTGTTAGTTCAGCTATGGCTCTCACTATGTTACTAGCAGGATGTTCAAGTGCAAGTAACAAATCAGCAAGTCAAGGAGCTGTTCAGTTTAAAACATCTGTAGATAACGGGGGAACTGCTGTTCAAGACGGTAAATTGAAAGTAGGTATTCTAAGTGCAGACCCATTAACAGGTATGTTTAACCCTGTATTCTATTTACAAGCAACGGATTACTATGTCATGGAAGATACAATGGCAGGTACATTCTCAACAGATGAATCATACCGTCTAAAACAAGACGTGGATGATGATCCTGTAAAATTCCACTTAGATAAAGATAAAAAAGAAGTTACACTTACTGTTAATAAAGACCTAAAATGGAGTAATGGTAAAGGATGTGACTGCAGATGATATTATTGCTACATATAACTTAATGGGTAATAAAGCATATACTGATAATGCGCGTTATAGCTGATGAATTTGAAG